>ERZ791830.267-NODE-267-length-60857-cov-5.948160_pt1 | contig 60857 bp, 54 predicted proteins | sample MGYA00509945_ERZ791830 | MGnify/ENA primary metagenome ERZ791830 (study PRJEB30046, sample SAMN00792021) | human gut metagenome | study: EMG produced TPA metagenomics assembly of the A metagenome-wide association study of gut microbiota in type 2...
AGCAGACTGCAAAAACTTGTCGGAAAAGCCCGTAAGGGGTTTTTCGACAGTCTGACCCCCGCTGCCGAAAAGCAGCGGGGGTTTTCGTGCTTGCATGAGACCGTGTCCGGGGGTATAATGGATGCAGAAGGGGGCGGATGCCATGTGGCGGGAGTCGGAATCAGAGGTCGTGCGGCTGGAAAAGGTATTGGCCCACAATGATTTGACCGGGCAGGCCTTGCTGGAAAAATTCCGGGGAGCCTCCCGGGAGAGTGTGCGTCTTGCGGCTGCCCTGCGGGGCTATTTCACCTCTGGGAGCGCGACAGAGGACCAGCGGGAGCTTTACGGCAGCTATCTGCGCAGCCGGGTTCGCCCCACTGTGGCGGCACTGATGGAAGAAAACCGGGTGACGGAATTGGAGCGCTTCGAAAAGAAAGTACCTTTTCCACAGCCCCTTGTGGATGAATTTCTGACGGAGGCCATGGAAATGGACCGCCCGGAGATCACCGTCTGGCTGCTGCAATGCAAAAAGGAACGCTTCGGCTTCCGGGACCGGGACTTTTCCTGGTAGGAGGAACCATGGAATCCTTAAATGAAAAAATTCTCACAGCCTGCCGCACGGAGCTGTGCGGCCTGTACCCCGGCCTGAACGGTGCCTTTGCCCTGCTGCCCCAAAAAGACGGCAGAATCCTGGGAACGGACGGGAGGACGCTTTTCGTCCCGCCGGACCTAACCCAAATGTATGCCGAGAATCCGGCAAAGGTTCGGCGGGGCTATCTGCATATGCTGCTCCACTGCCTGTTTCTGCACATCCGCCTGCCGGACAGGGTAGACCCGGAAGCTTGGGGCCTTGCCTGTGACCTGTGGACGGAAACCTTTATTGAAAACCTGGAGCAGCCCCGGCTGCACACGGAAAATCCGGCCAGGGATCGGGTGCTGCCCAAAATCAGCGGTACGCCCTGGCAGATTCTGGACAGGCTCCCGGAATTTGACCGGGCAGAGCTGCGGAAGGCTGCGGCCTTTGACGACCACAGCCTGTGGAAACCGGATCTTCCGGAGGACCTTGCAAGAAAATGGGAGGGCCTGTCCGGCGGGGGAGATGCCCTGGGGCAGGGGGCCCGGGGCTGCAGCAGCGGCGAGGGAGAGGAAAACCCAGAAGATTTGCAAGACCCGCTTTTTGACTTCCGCCGGTACCTGCGCCGGTTTACCGTGCCAAGGGAGGAACTGGAAACCGATGAGGACAGCTTTGACTACGCGTTTTACACTCTGGGAATGGAGCGCTATGGCAATATGCCCCTGCTGGAGCCTCTGGAATACAAAGAGGTTCGCCGCCTGGATGCCTTTGCCATCGCCATTGACACCTCAGCCTCCTGCGATGCGGTTTTGGTTCGCCGCTTTTTGGAGGAGGTTTATGGCATTCTCAGCACCCAGGAGAACTTTTTTCGGAAGATGAAGGCGGTTTTCTTCCAGTGCGACTGCTGCTTACAGGACAAGGCGGTCATTACAAACCGGGAGCAGTGGCTTTCCTATGGAAGAAATATAAAAATTAAGGGCAGGGGCGGCACAGATTTCACGCCGGTGTTCCGGGAAATCGAAGCCATGCGCGCCCGGGGGGAGCTGCCCAGGCCCAGAGCGCTGCTCTATTTTACGGACGGGGACGGCTACTATCCCCATAAGCCGGACTATGAGACGGCCTTTGTCCTGGCAGGACCCCAGAAGCACCCGGAACTGGTGCCCAAATGGGCAAAGACGCTGGTATTGGAATGAGGAGAGAACGATGAACATCCAGCAGGCAAAGGAAGAGATCAGCAATACCTTGCAGGCGTATCTGCAAAAGGACGGGGAGGGGAAGTATTGCTTCCCAACGGTCCGGCAGCGGCCGCTGCTGCTCATGGGGCCTCCCGGCGTGGGAAAGACTGCCATTGTGGAGCAGGTGGCCCGGGAGGAGCAGGTTCCCCTGGTGGCCTACACCATGACGCACCACACCCGCCAGAGCGCCGTGGGACTGCCGAAAATTGCGGAACGGGACTACTGCGGGCGGCATTTTTCCGTGACGGAGTACACCATGAGCGAGATCATCGGTGCCGTGTACGAGGCCATGGACCGGACAGGAAAGCGGGAGGGCATCCTCTTTTTGGATGAGATCAACTGCGTCTCCGAGACCTTGGCCCCGACCATGCTGCAATTTCTGCAAAACAAAACCTTCGGCAACCATGCCCTGCCGGAGGGCTGGCTCATTGTGGCGGCGGGCAACCCGCCGGAGTACAATAAATCCGTCCGGGATTTTGACATTGTGACCTTGGACCGCATCCGCAATATCCCTGTGGAGGCCTCGCAGCAGGCCTTCCTGGCCTATGGTGCAGAGGCGGGCCTTCACGGCGCGATCCTGTCTTATCTGGCGCTGAAGCCGGAAAAATTCTACCATGTGAGCCGGGACGAGAATGCGCTGCACTATGTGACGGCCCGGGGCTGGGAGGACCTGTCCCGGCTGCTGCAGAGCTATGAAAGCCTGGGCATTCCCGTGGAGGAAGCCCTTGTGGGGGAATTTTTGAATCTGGAAGAGACCAGCCGGGACTTCTATGACTACTACCGCCTGTATGGAAGCTACGGCAGGGACTATGGAGTCCGGGAAATCCTGGCAGGGGAGGCGGATACGGCCTTTCTGGCCGACAGAAAGGCCATGGCCCAGGCAGGGGACTTTACGGAGCGGTTCGCTCTGGTGAATCTGATCCTGGAGCAGCTGCGGCGCTATGCGGCTGCCTATGGCCGGGAGGATGCCCTGGACGTTGCCCTGCATGAGACCATGCAGGCCTTCTTCCGGCAGAATGGGTCCCTGGAGGATTTTTTGGCTGCCCGCCGGAACGCATTGCAGACCAAGCGGCAGTTCCGCCTGGAAAGCGCGGACAGCCTTACTGCCGCAGAGGGCATCCTGCGGAAAATAGAGCAGTGGGGGCTGGAGGCAAAGCAGGCCCGGTGCGGCGATGGCGCGGCGCTGGAACGCTTCCTCAAGGCCCGCTTTGACGGTCAGCTGGAAAGCCGTCAGGGAAAAATCCGACAGATGACGGCGGCTTTGGACCGGGCAATTCCATTTTTGACGGATTGCTTTGGGGACGGTCAGGAGCTGACGCTTCTGATCACAGGCATTACCGGCAGCAAGGGAATCATGGCCTTTATCGCCCGCCATGGCAGCGACAGCTATTTGGCCCTGTGCGGCCGGTTGCAATGCCAGAAGAATGAGGCGCAGCTGCAGGAGCTGTGCCGTCAGGCAGTGGAGAAAAAGTAACGGTAGCTTTTTCCACCGGAGAATGGTATACTGTAGAAAATGCGCGGCTGCGCTTTTTGGGAGGAACGCCGTTGGAACAGAATTTTTGCCATAAGGTCGATCAGAAAACCATTCCCGTCTGTCCCATTCTGGGAGTGGATATCGCGGCCATTGATATGGATTGGCTGCTTGCCTTCACCAAGGCTCACGTGAAGGAACTGTCCGGGGACTATATCTGCGTGTCCAATGTCCATACCACCGTCACCGCCTGGAAGGACGAGGCCTACCGGGCGATCCAGAACGGCGGCATCCTGGCCATTCCGGACGGCGGCCCTCTGTCCAGCACCGGAAGAAAGCGGGGCTTTGCTAAAATGCAGCGGGTGACGGGGCCGGACTATATGCTGAAAACCATCGCCCTGGGGCTTTCTCAGGGTTGGCGGCATTATTTTTACGGCAGTACCCCGGAGACTCTGGAAAAAATGGAGAAGGCCCTTCGCGAGAAATACCCGGCAATTCAGATTGCCGGGATGTACAGTCCGCCTTTCCGCGCACTGAGCGCGGAAGAGGATGGCGCCATTGTGGAGAAGATCAACGAGGCCGCCCCGGATTTTGTCTGGATTGGCCTGGGTGCCCCCAAGCAGGAAATCTGGATGCACGACCACCAGGGGCGTGTGCAAGGCCTGATGGTGGGCGTGGGCGCTGCCTTTGACTATACGGCGGGCAACATCAGCCGGGCTCCCCAGTGGATGCAGAAGCACAATCTGGAGTGGCTGTATCGGCTGATGCAGGACCCCAAACGGCTGTTCAAGCGCTATTTTGTCACCAACACCACTTATATTTTTGAGGCCAACCTGCGAGGAAAGTAAATGAAGATCCTGATCGTACACAACCGCTATCAGATTCCCGGAGGGGAAGACCAGGTGGCTGCCCAGGAGGCGGAGCTGCTGCGCGCCCATGGCCATCAGGTGTTTACCTACAGCCGGGATAATGGGGAGCTGAAAACCTTTTCCCTTTGGCAAAAACTGGCGCTGCCCTTTTGGACCCTTTACAATCCGAAAACCTATCGGGATATCCGCCGCCTGGTGCGGGAGAACAGGATCGATGTGGTCCATGTTCACAATACGCTGATGCTGGTGTCTCCTGCCGTATACTATGGGGCCCTGCGCGGCGGTGCCGCCGTGGTGCAGACCGTTCACAATTTCCGCCTGCTCTGCCCGGGGGCAACCTTTTACCGGGATGATCAGGTCTGCGAGGACTGCCTGAAAAAGGGGCTCTCCTGTGCGCTGAAGCACAAATGCTATCGCGGAAGCTTTTCCCAAACCCTCTGCTGCGTGCTGTCCATGAAGCTCCACCGGGCCACGGGGATCTATAAAAAGCTCACCTATATCTGCCTGACGGAATTCAATAAGAAGAAGCTGCTGCGGCTGAAGGGGCTGAAACCGGAGCAGATTTTTGTGAAGCCAAATGCGGTTTCTGTGCCGGAAGCTTTGGTGCCGGAGCTGGACAGGCAGGACCGGGTGCTCTTTGCCTCCCGCCTGGAGGACCTGAAGGGAATTCGGGTGCTGCTGGAGGCTTGGCGGCTGCTGGGAGACCAGGGGCCGGAGCTGCTGCTCTGCGGCGACGGTCCGCTGGAAGACTGGTGCCGCGGCTTTGTGGAGGACAACAAGCTGCGCAATGTCCGCCTGCTGGGAAGACTGCCCAACGACCGTGTCCGCAGCCTGATGGCCACCAGTCGGGCTCTGATTTTGCCGACTCAGTGCTACGAGGGATTCCCGCTGTGCATTGCGGAGGCCTATTCCGTGGGAACTCCGGTGCTGGTGTCCAAGCTGGGCAACGGAGGCAGCCTGGTCCGCAGCGGGGTGACGGGTCTGAAGTTTGACCAGCAGTCGCCCCAGAGCATTGCAAAAACCGTGAAGAAGTTTATGAACACCGAAGATGTGGACTGGCAGGCCAATACCAGCGCGTATTACCGGGAAAATCTGACACCGGAGATGAATTATGCCCGGCTGATGGAGATTTACGGAGCCGCAAAGGAGAGCATATGAAGCATGTTTTGATCATCAGCAATATTCCCGCTCCCTATCGCAGCGGGCAGTTTGCCTGCCTGCGCAGCCGCTTTCCGAAGTGGAGGGTTTCTGTGCTCTATACGGGAAAAATCGAGGCAGACCGGGTCTGGGAAACCGATGAACCGGAAGAGAACACCTACTTTCTGCAATCGAAGGTCCTCAGTGTCAAAGGCGGCGAGGTGGGCGGCACGGCTACCCGCTTTGTCCATCTGCCCAAAGGACTTTTCAAAACACTGAAAGCTCTGAAACCGGATGTTGTCATTGCGGGAGAATACAATTTCTCCGCCGTTCAGGCCCTTTTCTGGGCCAAGGCCCATGGAATTCCCTTTGTGAACATGACCGACGGAACGCTGCGCTCCGAGAGCTACATTGGTACGGTGCAGAAGCTGACCCGGCGGATGATCGTCAGCGGGGCAGACAGCTTCCTGGCCAGCGGCACAAAGGCCGCGGAGAAGCTGCTGCACTGGGGCGCGGACGAGGAGCGCATTGCAATTGCCTACCTGACGGTGGATACTGCTCCGTTTCTGGCGCTTACAAGGCAGCCCGAGGATGGAACGATTCTATATGTTGGCCGCATTTCCCGGGAAAAGGGCCTGGACCTGCTGGTGCAGGCCCTGGCAAAAATGAAGATTCCCAGTGTCCTGCGCGTGGCGGGCAACGATGTGGGGGGCGAGCAGGCAGCCATTCAGTCCTTGGCGGAGAGCCTGGGCGTGGCGGACCGGATCCAATGGCTGGGCTACCGGCAGGGCGAGGCGCTTTGGGCGGAGTACAGCCGGGCCTCCGTGCTGGCCGTGCCCTCCCGGTCCGATTGCTTCGGACTGATCCTGGTGGAGGCGGCCTGTGCGGGACTTCCCGTGGCGGCATCCTGCTATGCCGATGGGGCCTATGATGTGCTTGCATCCGGGACAAATGGGCGCATTGCAGACCCGGAAAACCCGGAAGCCTTTGCTGCCTGCCTGGATGGCATGCTCTTGAGGCCATTGCCTGCGGAAAAGCTGCGCAGACAGACTGCCGAAAAATTCAGCTTTGATGCCGGGGCGGAGGGGTATGCCCGGGCGGTAGAAATTGCGGAAGGAGCGGTGAAGCATGGCTGATATTCCCATTGTGGTGGTTGCCTACAACCGAATCGAATCCTTAAAGCGGATCCTGGGGTCTCTGCTGCAGGCAGAATACCCTGCTCAGGGGGCAGAGCTCATCATCAGCATTGACCGGGGCGATAATGCAGACGTGCTGGACTATGCAAGGGCCTTTTCCTGGCCCTTTGGGGAAAAACAGGTCATTTATCAGGAGAAAAATCTGGGACTGAAAGCCCATATCCTGAAATGCGGGGGCCTGACCCAGGCCCATGACGGGATCATCCTGCTGGAGGACGATCTCTATGTCAGCCCGGACTTTTACCGCTATGCCCTGGAGTGCTATGATTTTGTGGCAGACAAGCCGGAGATCGCCGGGGTGGCCCTGTATAATCACCGGCTGAGCCAGTTGACGGAGAAGGTCTTTGAGCCGTTGGAGGACGGGTTTGACAACTGGTACTTCCGGTATGCCTGCTCCTGGGGCCAGATGTGGACCAAGGCGCAGTGGGCTGCTTTTTCAGCCTGGCTGGCGGAAAACGGAGACTACGATTTCGCCGCTTCTGAGAAGATCCCGGCCCATATCAAGGACTGGGGAAAGCACTCCTGGCTGAAATACCACATTGCCTTCGTCATAGAGACGAACCGGCTGTTCCTTTACCCCAGAGTGGCCCGCTGCACCTGCTTTTCCGATGCCGGTGTCAATTTCAGCAAAAAGGAAAGCACCTTCCAGGTGCCGCTGATGCTGGGCGGCCGCCGGGAAAAGCTGCGGCTGTCCGAACCGGTGGAGTCCAGGGCTGTGTATGATGCCTGGATGGAAAATCTGTGGCTGCGGTCCTTCCTGGGCCGGGAGAGCCTGTGCGTGGACCTCTACGGTGCCAAAGAAACTTTTGAAGGACAGCAATACCTGCTCACCTCCTCCCGGGTGGAAAACGCGGAGCTTCTGGAGTGCTTTGGCCGGGAGATGCGCCCCCAGGAATGGAATGTGCTGTCTTCGGTTCCCGGAGACGAGCTGCGGCTTTATAAGCTGACTGAGAATGCAAAAAAAATCCCGGCCGCGCGCAGGGACCGTATGGCGGATGCCGCCTATCACATCCGGGGCATCAGCTACCCCTATAAGAAGACAATTTTTGCAATGTTTATACAGGAATCTGTTGCAAAGCTTCGAAAAAAGATGCATCTTGCCTAAAATTCAGGGCGCACCGGTCTCGGTGCGCCCTTGACGTTTCTCGGGGGAAAAGCTATAATGGACGGGAACAGGGGGGACTTGTGATGAAGCAAACACAATGGTATAAAGATACGGTTTTTTATCAGATCTGGCCCAGAAGCTTCTGCGACGGAAACGGGGACGGCATGGGCGACCTGTATGGCGTACTGCAAAAGCTGGACTATATCAAGAGCCTGGGCTGCGACGGCATCTGGTTTTCACCGCTGTATCCTTCCCCCGGCGCAGACTGCGGCTACGATATTTCCGACTATATGGATATCGACCCGCAGTTCGGCGGCATGGAGGCCTTCAAGGCAGTTCTGGAGGGAGCCCACAGCCGGGGCATGAAGGTCATCATGGACCTGGTGGTGAATCACACCAGCGATGAGCACGAGTGGTTCCAGAAGAGCCGCCGCCGCATTGAACCCTATACGGATTACTATATCTGGCGGCCCGCCAGGAAAAACGGCAAGCTCCCCAATAACTGGGATTCCCACTTTGAGGGCAAGGCCTGGACCTATGACGAGGTGCGCAAGGAATACTATATGCACCTGTTTGCCGTGAAGCAGCCGGACCTGAATATGGATAACCCGCTGGTTCGGGAAGAGGTCAAGAAGATCATGCGCTTCTGGCTGGACATGGGGGTGGACGGCTTCCGGGAGGATGTCATCACCTTTATCTCCAAGAAAAAGGGCCTGCCCAATGACCATCTGCTGCCGGTGTACAAGGGCATTTTTATGTATAACCACGGCCCCCGGATTCATGAATTCCTCACGGAATTCCAGGAGGATGTGCTGTTGAACTACGACTGCATGACTCTGGCCGAAGCCCCCATGGTTACGCCGAAGATCGCCCTGAAATACATCCGGGAGGGCAAGGGGCAGGAGTTCAGCATGATGATCCAGAACGAGACCATGTGTGCCGACTGCTTTTTCCAGGATTTCTTCCCCACGAAGTTCTCTCTGAAAAAGTTGAAAAAGGCCTTCCGGAACTGGCAGGACAAGCTGGACGGCAAGGGTTGGAATATGCTCTTCCTGGAAAACCATGACCATCCCAGGATCATCTCCCGCTATGGCAACTCTAATTATCGGGAAGCCAGCGGCAAAATGCTGGCGGCCATGTACCTGTTCCAGAAGGGAACGCCTTTTGTCTACCAGGGCCAGGAGATCGGCATGGTGAACTGGCACCCTGAAAATGCCGATATGTATGAGGATGTGGCTACCCGCTATTACTATTCTCACCACAATCTGAAGGCCAGCCCCCGGGCCAGGCTCCACAAGCTCTGGCGCTGCTCCCGGGATTCTGCCCGGACTCTGATGCAGTGGAGCGACGGACCCAATGCAGGCTTCACCACCGGGGAGCCCTGGTTCTATGCCAACGACAATTATAAGCAAATCAATGTGGCCCGGCAGGATGGGGACCGGGATTCCGTCCTCAATTTCTATCGGCTGGCCATCGGCCTGCGCAAGCGCCTGTCCTGCGTCCGCTGGGGCAAATACCGGGAGTTCAGCAAGGGCTCCAAATGGCTCTACCAGTATTCCATGCAGGACGACCGGCAGAAAATATTGGTCATCTGCTCCTTTAGTGACAAGAACCGGAAGTATAAAGCGCCGGACGGCTTCTATCTGGACCGGGGTAAGCTGATCCTTTGCAACTACCCCAATGGCGAGCCGGATGTGCTGCGGCCCTATGAGACCCGGGTCTACCTGTGGTGAGGGATGTGCCCGTGCTGGAAAAACAAAAAACCGCCCTGTGACGACAGAATGCTTGACAATTCGGTTCCCCGGTGCTATAATCCCGTCCATAGGAGAAACGCACAGATGAGGAGAAAGCGCTTTGTGTGCCCAATGCAGAGAGTTGGCGGATGGTGCGAGCCAATGCAGGCGGAAGCGTATACTGGCCTCGGAGCGGCCTTGCTGAAGGAAAAGTAGGCAGGACGGGGGATGCCCGTTACAGTGTCACGCGGTTGTTGGATCGCGGTGAGGGGCCTGATTTTCAGGCAAAAAGAGTGGTACCGCAAGGCTTTTACGCCCTGTCTCTTTCGATGGAGAGAGACAGGGCGTTTTTTTATGTCCGGTTTCCATACCCGTTCCGTTCACGAAATCCAAATTTTGACGAAAGAAAAAGGATGCGAGCAAAAGATGGACGTAACAAAGTATTCGGTAGGCTATTATCCCGCCCCCGGGGAGCACTTCAAATGGGCGCATAAGGACCGTATTGAGAAAGCGCCCCAGTGGTGCAGCGTGGATCTGCGGGACGGAAACCAGAGCTTGGTGATCCCCATGAGCCTGGAGGAGAAGCTGGAATTTTACAAAATGCTTCTGAAAATCGGCTTTAAGGAAATAGAGGTGGGGTTCCCGGCGGCCTCAGAGACGGAGTATACCTTCCTGCGGACCCTGATCGAGCAGAATATGATCCCTCAGGATGTGACGGTTCAGGTTCTGACGCAGTGCCGGGAGCACATCATCCGCAAGACCTTTGAAGCCTGCAAGGGAGCCCCCAGCGCCATCATTCACTTCTACAATTCTACCTCCGTTGCCCAGCGGGAGCAGGTGTTCAAGAAGTCTAAGGAGGAGATCAAGCAGATCGCCGTGGACGGGGCCAAGCTGGTCAAGAAGCTGGCCGCCGAGTACGAGGGCAACTTCCGCTTCGAGTATTCTCCCGAGAGCTTCACGGGCACGGAGCCGGAATACGCCTTGGAGGTCTGCAATGCTGTTTTGGATGTGCTGGAGCCCAGCGAAAGCAATAATGTTATCATCAATCTGCCGGTCACGGTGGAGATGAGCCTGCCCCATGTGTATGCCAGCCAGGTGGAGTACATGTGTGAAAACCTCAAGTACCGGGAACACGTCACCGTATCCCTGCACCCCCACAACGACCGGGGCACCGGCGTGGCGGATACGGAGCTGGGCTTGCTGGCCGGTGCGGACCGGGTGGAGGGAACCCTCTTTGGCAACGGCGAGCGGACCGGCAATGTGGATGTTGTGACCCTGGCCATGAATCTGTATTCCCATGGCGTAGACCCCAAGCTGGACTTTGACAACCTGCCCGCTATTGTGGAAATCTACGAGCGCTGCACCCGGATGCACGTCTATGAGCGAACCCCCTACGCCGGGGCCCTGGTCTTCGCCGCTTTCTCCGGCTCCCATCAGGACGCCATCGCCAAGGGTATGAACTGGCGGCAGGAGAAGAACCTGCACCGGTGGACCGTGCCCTATATCCCCATCGACCCCAGGGATATCAGCCGCACTTACGATGCGGATGTCATCCGGGTCAACTCCCAGAGCGGCAAGGGCGGCATCAGCTATCTTTTGGAGCACGCCCACGGTTATGTGCTGCCCACCAGGATGCGGGAGCATTTTGGTTACCTCTGCAAGGACATCTCCGATCACGAGCATCGGGAGCTGAAAACCGACGATGTGCTGCGGGTGTTCACCCTGAGCTACCTGAACATCAACGCCCCTATTTCCGTGCGGAATGTGCGCTTTGAGCCCTTGGCCGGTGGGGCGGGCTGCGATGTGACCTTTTGCAAGGACGGCATCGTTGCCCAGCTGCACCAGACCGGCAACGGCAGCCTGGATGCTTTCAGCAACGCCCTGAAGGACTATACTGGCGTGGACTATACCCTGAAAGTCTATACCGAGCACAGCCTGCAGCAGAAGAACTCAGGCTCCACCGCTGTGGCCTATGTGGGCATTGAGACGACGGACGGCAAGATGCACTGGGGCGCGGGCAGCGACACGGACATCACCAAGGCCAGCATTCACGCGCTGCTCAGTGCTTTCAATAACTTCATTACGGAATAAGGAGAGATGAACCATGGCAATGACAATGACCCAAAAGATTCTGGCGGCCCATGCAGGTCTGCCGGAGGTGAGCGCCGGACAGCTGATCCAAGCCAAGCTGAACATTGTTCTGGGCAATGATATCACTACCCCGGTGGCGGTGAATGAGTTCAAAAAAGCGGGCTTTGACGGGATCTATGACAAGGACAAGGTGGTCATCGTCCTGGACCATTTTGTGCCCAACAAAGATATCAAGGCTGCCGAGCAGTCCAAAACCTGCCGGGAGTTCGCCTGCGAGCACTGCGTCAGCCATTTCTATGACGTGGGCAAGATGGGCATCGAGCATGCTTTGCTTCCGGAGCAGGGCATCGTCACCGCCGGAGACTGCATCATCGGCGCAGACAGCCACACCTGCACCTATGGTGCCCTGGGCGCCTTCTCCACCGGTGTTGGCAGCACGGATATGGCCGCAGGTATGGCCACGGGCCAGGCATGGTTTAAGGTCCCCTCGGCCATTCGCTTCTACCTGACGGGGGCATTGAAGCCCAACGTCAGCGGGAAGGACGTGATTCTGACCATCATTGGCAGGATCGGCGTGGACGGTGCCCTGTACAAGAGCATGGAGTTTGCGGGCCCCGGCGTGGCTTCCCTGACCATGGATGACCGGCTGTGCATCTGCAATATGGCCATTGAGGCCGGTGCGAAAAACGGCATTTTCCCGGTGGACGACCGGACACTGGAATATTTGAAGGGCAGAGCGGAGCGGGAGCCTGTGATTTATACCGCCGACGAAGATGCTCCCTATGAAAAAACCATCGAAATTGACCTGTCTGCCATTGAGCCCACGGTGGCCTGCCCCCATCTGCCGGAGAATACCCACCCGGCCAGGGAGCTGGAGGACATTCAAATCGACCAGGTGGTCATCGGCTCCTGCACCAACGGACGCATGGAGGATATGGAGACGGCTTACCGCATTTTGAATGGCAAGCAGGTTGCCAAGGGGGTGCGCTGCATTATCATTCCGGCCACCATGGCCATCTACCGGGAGTGCATCGTCCGGGGGTACACCACCGCCTTTATCGATGCAGGCGCGGTGGTCTCCACCCCCACCTGCGGCCCCTGCCTGGGCGGCTATATGGGCATCCTGGCCGAGGGCGAACGCTGTGTTGCCACTACCAACCGGAATTTTGTGGGGCGGATGGGTCAAGTCAAGAGTGAAGTCTATCTGGCAAGCCCCGCAACCGCTGCCGCTAGTGCCCTGACCGGCCACATTACCTGCCCCAAGGAGGAAAACTGATATGCAGACCAAGGGAACCGTTTATAAATACCCGGACAATGTGGATACGGATGTGATCATCCCTGCCCGGTACCTGAATACCCCTGATGCCCAGGAGCTTGCCAAGCACTGCATGGAGGATATCGACCCGGAGTATGTCCGTAAGGTAAAGCCCGGAGATGTGATGGTGGCGGGCTGGAACTTCGGCTGCGGCTCTTCCCGGGAGCACGCCCCTCTGGTGATCAAGACCTGCGGTACCGGCTGCGTCATCGCCAAGAGCTTCGCCAGAATCTTCTATCGGAACGCCATCAACATCGGCCTGCCCATTCTGGAATGTGAGCAGGCGGCGGAGGAGCTTCAGCCGGGGGACCGGGTTTCGGTGGACTTTGATACCGGCGTTATTACCGATGAGACCACGGGTAAGCACTACCAGGCGGAGCCTTTCCCAGAATTTATCCAGAGAATCATTCGCGCCGGCGGCCTGCTGGCTTCCTTAAAGGAGGGATAAGCTGTGGAGAAAAACATTGCGCTGATTCGCGGCGACGGCATCGGCCCGGAGATCGTAGAGCAGGCGGTGCTGGTTCTGAACCGGGTGGCGGAAATCTACGGCCACAGCTTCCGTTATACGGATGTGGATATGGGCGGCAACGCCATTGACAAGTGGGGTGAGCCGCTGCCCCAGGCTCAGCTGCAAAAGTGCCTGGATTCCGACAGCGTGCTTTTGGGCGCGGTGGGCGGCCCAAAGTGGAACGATGTTCCCGGTCCCATGCGGCCGGAAAAGGGGTTACTAAAGCTTCGGGCCGCTATGGAGGTCTACAGCAACAACCGCCCCGCCAAGATCTGGCCCCAGCTGGCGGGTGCTTCCCCTTTGAAACCGGAGATCGTGGAAAAGGGAATCGACTTTATGATCGTCCGGGAGCTCACCGGCGGTATTTACTTCGGTTCCCATGAGACAAAGCAGGTGGACGGGCAGGCCGTTGCCACGGACATCCTGACCTACAGCGAGGCGGAGATCCGCCGCATCGGCCGCATCGGCTTTGAAACCGCCCGGAAGCGCAGAAAAAAGCTGTGTTCCGTGGAAAAGAGCAATGTGCTGGATTCCAGCCGCCTGTGGAAGAAGATCATGCACGAGCTGTCCGAGGAGTACCCGGATGTGACCCTGACGGATATGCTGGTGGACAACTGCGCCATGCAGATCGTCAAGGATCCCAGCCAGTTCGATGTGATCGTCACGGAAAATATGTTCGGCGATATCCTGTCTGACGAGGCCTCTATGATCACCGGCTCCATCGGCACCATTCCCTCCTCCAGCCTGGGCAGCACCACCCGGGGGCTCTATGAGCCCATCCACGGCTCTGCCCCGGACATTGCGGGGCAGGACATTGCCAACCCCATCGGCACCATTCTGGCCGCTGCCATGCTGCTGCGCTACAGTTTCGACATGGCGAAGGAGGCGGATGCCATCGAGAAGTCCGTCTCCGATACCCTGGATGCGGGCTTCCGCACCGCCGATATCCTGCCGCCCCACGGCGCTTTCCAAAAAGTCGGCTGCAAGCAGATGGGCGCAGAGATCTGCGCACGGATTCAATAGAATTTCAGAAAAAATCACCCGGCTTCCGAAGAATGAAGAAGCCGGGTGAAAATTTTGGGGAAAAGACTTACTTCTGTGCGCGGCTGCCGAAGTTGACAACGGCGGTGTCGCCCTGCTCGTTGGTGCCGAACTCATAGTCCTTGCCGGGCAGGATGGCGTTCATCAGGATGCCCACCAGAGCGGCCACAGCCAGGCCGGACAGGCTGATGGTGACGGAGCCCACGGGGATGGCGATGGAACCGGCGTAGTTCACGCCCACGGCCAGACCCATGATCATGGCGGCAATCAGAACGTTGCGGCTCTTGGTGAAGTCCACCTGGTTTTCAACCACGTTCCGGACGCCCACGGCGGAGATCATGCCGTACAGCACCAGGCTGACGCCGCCCATGGTAGCGGCAGGCATGGCAACGATCAGTGCGGCAAACTTGGGGCAGAAGGACAGGACAATGGCGAACACGGCGGCCAGACGGATAACCTTGGGGTCGTACACCTTGCTCAGGGCCAGAACGCCGGTGTTTTCACCATAGGTGGTGTTGGCGGGAGCGCCGAAGAGGGAGGCCATGGTGGTTGCCAAACCGTCGCCTACCAGAGTGCGGTGCAGGCCGGGATCCTCTACGAAGTTCTTGCCCACGGTGGAGGAGATGGCGCAGATATCGCCGACATGCTCCATCATGGTAGCCAGAGAGATGGGCATGATGGTCACAATGGAGGTAAGCAGCAGGCTGTGGTCCAGATTGCTGCCGAAGATGGACAGGGCGGTGCGGTCCCAGACGATGGGCAGGCCGATCCAGTCGGCCTCACTGACCAGAGCCACCAGGTGTTCCCGGGAGGCGGGGTCGACGATCATGGAGAACACATAGGAGCCAACCACACCCAACAGGATGGGGATGATCTTCACCATGCCCTTGCCCCAGATGTTGCAGCAGACAACGATCAGAATGGCAACCAGAGCAACCCACCAGTTGGCGGAGCAGTTGGTCACGGCGGAGCCGGAAAGGGTCAGGCCGATGCAGATGATGATGGGGCCCGTGACAATGGGGGGGAAGTAGCGCATGACCTTTTTGGCGCCGAACTGCTTAAAGAAGAAGGCCAGAACCAGGTATACGAGACCCGCGCAGGCCACACCGAAGCAGGCATAGGGCAGGGTCTCGTCGCCGGTGCCCAGGGCGCGGATGGCATTGTAGCCGCCGATGAAGGCGAAGGAGGAGCCCAGGAAGGCGGGGATCTTCCGCCCGGTGACCAGGTGGAACAGCAGCGTGCCCAGGCCTGCAAACAGCAGGGCGTTGGCCACATCCAGGCCTGTCAGCGCGGGAACCAGAACCGTTGCGCCGAACATGGCGAACAGATGCTGTACGCCCAGCAGCAGGCGCTTGGAGGTACCCAGGGTGCTGGCGTCGTATACTGCGTCAGTGTTTTTTTCAGGTGCCATTTTTATTACATCCTTTCTCTTTTCACGAAAAGAGGGAGAAAAGACCGTTGCAAAGATTTTGCAAGTTCTTCCCTCCCTTTCTTCCGTTATATCCCGACAAGTATACTATCTGTCCCGGGAAATTGCAAGTTTTTTATGGCCGCTCTGCATCCAAAATGTGAACAGAATATGACGCCCCTTTTGTGGAAGTTGCATGACGAAGGCGCTTCGCACGCTGCAAATGCAGAAAACGAAGACGGAAATGCAATAATGCACGGAGCGGATTTAATGAATGCAAAAATGCCGTTAATGAACATGAGGACCGAAAATGGCCTAAAAGAATAGGGTATGACATTGGATTCGTAAAAAATAGGGAACAGAAGCACCTAAAAACTGTTAAACATGACGAAAGAATGGAAAGAAAATTGCGAAAAATTGAATAAATAAGGGAAATACATTGAATGCGTCCGTAAACAAATGTCCTTCACGAGAAAAACGAATGCAATTTCCATCTTGCAAAAATGCAAAAACGGTAGTATAATACGGCCATGAAGTTTTTGGAGAGCCAAAAACCTACAAAAAGGAGGAAACCCGTTATGAAAATTAAGAAGCTGTTTACTCTGGCCCTGACTGCGGCCCTGACCATTTCTCTGGCAGCCTGCTCCGGCGGCGCTTCCGCAACCAAGATGACCATGGGCACCGGCGGCTCTGCCGGTACCTATTATGGCTACGGCGGTGTGCTGGGCCAATACATTAAGAATAAGACCGGCATCGATGTGATCGTCGTGGCCACCGATGGCTCCAAGGCCAATATCCAGGGCATTGACTCCGGCGACTATCAGCTGGGCACCGTTCAGTCCGATACCATGTCCTACGCCTGGGAGGGCACCCGCTCCTTTGACTCCGGCAAGGTGGATTCCTTCCGGGTGGTTGCCGGACTGTACGCCGAGGCTGTGCAGCTGGTGACCATGGACCCCAATATCAAGTCCGCGAAAGATCTGGCGGGCAGGGCCGTTTCCATTGGCGCACCCGGCTCCGGCGTTTACTTCAACGCCATCGACGTGCTCACCGCCGCAGGGCTCACCGAGAATGACATCAAGCCCCAGTACCTGAGCTTCGCCGACTCCGCCGATGCGCTGAAGGACGGCAAGATCGATGCCGCATTTGTGGTTGCCGGTGCTCCCACTCCTGCAATTACCGAGCTGTGCACCACCAACGATGCCTACCTGGTCCCCCTGGACGGCGATGTGGCCGATGCCATGATGGCCGCCTGCCCCTTCTATACCACCTATGTCATCCCCGCCGGGACCTACCCCGGACAGGATGCGGATGTGACCACCGTCACCGTTAAGGCAACCCTGATCGTCTCCGCCTCCGCCTCTGAGGAGGATGTCTACAACCTGACCAAGGCCATCTTCGACAACGCCGCCGACATTGCCAAGGAAAACGGCAAGGGCGCAGAGCTGAGCCTGGACAACGCCACCTCCGGCATGACCGCCCCCTTCCACAAGGGCGCAGCCAAGTATTTCGCCGAGCAGGGCATTACCGTAGACGCGCAGTAAGAAAACCGGGGGCTCCCCTTCCAGGGGAGCCCAAGTTAAGCAGGGAACGCCGAAGAAAGCGCCTTTTGGGCCTTTTCTTCAGCGCTTCCGATTTCCAGTAAGGAGGTTATCTCTATGAGCCTGTTCAAGAAGAAAAAAGCAGAGGAGCCCATGGATCTGGACTCCGTTATGAAGAAGTATGACCGGGAATCCAATGTCCGCATCTGGGAGGGAAAGCCCCGGATCGCCGTGAATGTGATTCTTGCGATTTTTTCCCTCTTCTGCCTGTATGTGACCCTGTTCGCCAGCTGGCTGGAGGAGCTGCGGCTGACCACCTTCGTGGCCTGGATCGTCTTCCTGGGCTACCTGGTGTTCCCGGCAAGGAAGACCCACCAGCGGGTGAATCACATCCCCTGGTATGACATTCTGCTGATGGTTGTCGGCACCGGCGCATTTCTGTATTATGCCTTTAACGCCAAGGCCATTATCCAGCAGGGCAGCCATTTCGAGGATTACCAGATCGTCATCGGCATCATCGGCGTTCTGGCTCTGGCAGAGGTGTGCCGCAGAAGCGTTGGCCTGCCCATCCTCATTGTGGCCGGGTGCTTCCTGGCGTATGCTCTGACCGTAGGCCTGTCCAACCCCTCTCTCTGGGGCAAGCTGAACTATACCATCCGGTATCTGTTCTACGGGAAGGAGGGCGTTCTCTCCACGCCCATCAATGTCTGCTCCAAGTTTATTGTGGTGTTTATCGTCTTTGGCGCATTTTTGGAGCGCACCGGCATTGCGGATTACTTTATTCAGGTTGCCAATGGGCTGGTTGGCCGGTTCTCCGGCGGTCCTGCCAAGGTTGCCGTAGTAGCCAGTGCTCTGCTGGGCGTGGTCTCCGGCTCCTCCGTGGCCAATACCGTGGGTTCCGGGTCCGTCACCATCCCGCTGATGAAGGAGGCGGGCTATAAGCCGGAGTTTGCAGGCGCGACGGAAGCGGCCGCCTCCACCGGCGGCCAGATCATGCCCCCCATTATGGGCGCTGCCGCCTTCCTGATGGCGGACTATGTGCAGCTGCCCTATGGCCAGATTGCCCTCAAGGCCGTTCTGCCGGCCCTGCTGTATTTCACCGGTATTTTCATCTCCGTCCACCTGGAAGCCAAGAAGCTGGGCCTCAAGGGCCTGCCCAAGGAGCAGCTGCCCAAGATGGGCCCGCTGCTGAAGAAGAGCTACCTGCTGCTGCCCCTGATCCTGCTGATCTACCTGGTCAGCACCAGCCAGAAGAGCATCCAGTATGCCGCTGCGCTGTCCATCGTGGCCTGCATTTTTGTGACGCTGTTCAGCCGGGAGACCCGCATTACCCCCATGCGCATTCTGGAGGCCCTGGCCTCCGGCGGACAGGGCGCCATTACCGTTGCCGCCGCCTGCGGCATTGCGGGCATCATCGCCGGTACCATCACCATGACGGGCCTTGCCAACGTCATCATCAATGCCATTGTGGTCCTGGCCGGTGACAGCGTGTTCGTTGCCCTGTTCCTCACCATGATCTGCTGCATCGTCCTGGGCATGGGCGTGCCCACTACTGCCACTTATTGCATCATGGCGGCCACCTGCGCCCCCATTCTGGTCCGCATGGGCATTCCTCTGGTTGCGGCCCACTTCTTCGTGTTCTATTTCGGCATTGTGGCGGACCTGACGCCCCCTGTGGCACTGGCTGCCTATGCAGGCTCCGCCATCGCCAAGGCCAACCCCATGAAGACGGCGCTCCAGGCGACCAAGCTTGCCATCGGCGCGTTCATCGTGCCCTATGCCTTTGCCCTGAGTCCCTCCATGCTGCTCATCGACACCACGGCCCTGGACGTGGGGCTCATTGTGATCACTTCTCTGATCGGCATTGCCTCCGTCTCTGCCGCCATGGAAGGCTACCTGATTGAAAACCTGAACTGGTTCCGCAGACTCCTGGCGCTGGTCGGCGGCCTAATGATGATCTACCCCGGCACGAGAACCGATATCATCGGCCTGGCTCTGTCCGGCCTGGTGGCTGCTCTGTGCCTGCTGGATAAGAAAAAGAAGACAGCCCTAAAAGGAAAAATGGCCTGATAAGGCTAAGAGGGGTCCTGCGATTTTGCGGGGCCCCTTTTTTGTAGACCGATGCCTGCATCGGCCCCTACGAGAGGCGGGGAGATTTTTACCATAACAAATATTTAACAATCCCAACCCCCCTCTTTTCGGAAATCTCTCTTGCTTTTTTGCGGCAGATTGGCTATACTATATCCAGCGAAATTCGACCCTGTCCGTCTTTGCTTTAGGCGGCGTGATTTACGAAACGGAGGAATTTGTAATGAAAACCCTGAATGCCATCGTAAAGGTTCTGACGGCTCTGGCTGCCGTGGCCGGTGCGGTTTATCTGGTTGCGGCCTATGGGGATAAGATCGTGGCCTGGGCCAAGCGCGTGATCGGCTGCTGCCCCTGGGACGAGGGAATGGAGGAGCCCGCAGAGGAAGCTCCCGCTGCCCCCGAGGCCCCCGCAGAGGAAGCCCCTGCTGCCGAAGAGCCCAAGGCTGAGGAGCCCGCAGAGGCCCCCGAGGTCCACGAGCCCGCTGCAGAATCCAACGAGCCCATTGCCGACGAGGGTGACTTCGAAGGCTGATATTGCGTGACCGAAACCGGCGATCTTGCCCAGATCGCCGGTTTTCCTTATAAAATTATACAAAAAAAGTTATAGGCGGATTTCGCCATTTTTATTGCAGATTCGGCAAAAAGTCCTTGAAAAATTTGGCAGTCTGTGCTAGAATGACCTATGAAAACACTATGACAATGGACGCGGAAGGAATATACAAAAAGTATGATTCCAAATTGCAAAACTGCGTGGTGGCAGAAACCGTAGAGGCTCTGAAGAAATCGGCAGCAGCTGCCGACGGTTTGTTCAGAGTTTCTACAACCGTAAAGAAAGGGGCTTTACCTGTGGCATATATGCGTTTGGGTGATCTGCTGATCTCGGCAGGCGTCATCCGTCCGGAGCAGCTGAACGATGCCCTGGCCATTCAGAAGAAGACCAGAGAGCGCTTGGGCGATGTGCTCATCAATAACGGCATCATTACAGAGCAGCAGCTCATTGAGGCGCTGCAAATGCAGCTTGGCGTGGACTTTGTGGATTTGACCGTCGTGTCCATCCCCCTGGAGCTGGCCCGGTTCGTGCCCCGGTCCATTGCAAAGAAATACTGCGTCGTCCCCGTGAAGCTCCAGAAGGACGAGCTGTATGTGGCCATGAGCGACCCCCTGAACTTCGAAGCCCAGGAGGAGATCAAGTCCGCCTCTCACAAGCAGGTGGTGCCCATGATCGCCACCCGCCGGGCCGTGGAGCAGGCCATTGCCACCCTCTATGGCAACGAGGGCACTGCCCGGGCCATTGAGGAGATGAAGCGGGAGGCCGGTTCTAATCAGGCGGATATCGTTCCCGTGCAGATGTCCAAGGCCGTGGACAACGGCGCTTCCGAAGCCCCCACCATCCGCTTTGTCAATTCCGTCATCGAGCGGGCCATTACCGAGCGCGCTTCCGATATCCATCTGGAGCCCCAGGAGGGGGAGATGGTGGTGCGGATGCGCATCGACGGCGTGCTGCGCCGGATCTTTACCGTCCCCGCCAATTTGCAGGCAACGGTCATCGCCCGATTGAAAATTATGGGCGGCATGAACATTGCCGAGCGGAAGATCCCCCAGGACGGCCGGGCCATGGTCACCGCCAAGGATAAGGAAATCGACCTGCGTATTTCCTCCATCCCCACCATTTACGGCGAGAAGATCGTTCTGCGTCTGCTGGACAAGTCCTCCGGCCATATCAACCGGAAGACCATCGGTCTGGAAGGAGAGGACGAGAAGAAATATGACCGCCTGCTGAAAAACAGCTCCGGCGTCATCCTGATCGTGGGCCCCACCGGTTCCGGTAAATCCACCACCATGTGCGCCATGATTCAGGAGCTGTGCAACGAGCAGACCAACATCATGACTCTGGAAGACCCTGTGGAATACAATATCCCCGGCGCCAACCAGTGCCAGATCAATGAGAAAACCGGCATGACCTTTGCCGCCGGTCTGCGCTCCATTCTGCGGCAGGACCCGGATGTCATCTCCGTTGGTGAGATTCGGGACGGCGAGACGGCCTCCATTGCCGTTCGGGCCGCTATTACGGGCCACCTGGTCATTTCTACCCTGCATACCAACGACGCCGTCTCCACCATCAGCCGCTTGGTGGATATCGGCGTGGAGCCCTATATGATCTCCAGCGCCCTGCGGGGCGTGGTGTCCCAGCGCCTGGTCCGGAAAATCTGCCCCCAGTGCCGCAAGGCCTATACCCCCACGGAAGAGGAGAAGCGCATGGTGGGCATTGCCGAAAATGAGGACGTGACCTTCTATAAGGGCGAGGGCTGCCAGGAGTGCGGCCGCACGGGCTACCGTGGCCGCCGGGGCGTGTTTGAAATTCTGACCCTGGATGCCGCTCTGCGCCGGGAGGTTGCGAACAATGCCTCCAGCGAGGAGCTGACCAAGACCGCCCTGGAAAACGGCTTCGTCACCATGAAGGACAATTGCCGCCGCCTGGTTCTGGAGGGCGTTACTACCGTGGCCGAGGCCGCCAAGGCAATCAACTCCGCCGCAGAGTAATTTGGAGAACGAACAATGACCGATTTAAACACCCTCATCGCCATGGCCAAGGAGCTGAATGCTTCGGATGTGCATATTGTCTCCGGGCTGCCGGTGCGCTGCCGGGTGGACGGGAGCATCCGGAACCTGACGGAGGAGCTCCTGACCTTTGAAGACTGCGAGAACTACGGCCGCGCCATGGCGGGCCCCCGGTTTTCGGAAATTGAAGAAATGGGCGAATTAGATCTGGCCCAGAGCTTCCCCTGCGGAGCCCGGACCAGAATCAATCTGTTCCGGCAGCAGGGCAGTCTCTCCGCCGCCATTCGTCTGCTGGCAGAGCGGATTCCGGAGCTGGAGGAGCTGAATCTGCCCCCGGTGGTGGCCTCCTTTCCGGACTATCGGTCCGGCATTGTGCTGGTCACCGGCGAGACCGGTTCCGGCAAATCCACAACTCTGGCCGCCATCCTGGACCGCATCAACCATACAAGGTGCGCCCACATCATTACCCTGGAAGACCCCATCGAATATGTGTACCACCCGGATAAATGCATCATCAACCAGCGCCAGATCGGCTCCGATACCCATAGCTATGCCGACGGCCTGCGCTCCATCCTTCGGGAAGACCCGGATGTGATCCTCATCGGTGAGATGCGGGACCTGAACACCATCGAGACGGCCCTCACCGCCGCCGAGACCGGCCACCTGGTCTTTGCCACCCTGCACACCAATTCCGCCGCCGACTCCATCGACCGTATGGTCAATGTGTTCCCCGAGGGCCAGCAGCGGCAGATAAGATTGCAGCTGTCCACCACCCTGCGGGCCGTGGTGTCCCAGCAGCTTCTGCCCCGGAAGGGCGGGCACGGCCGGGCCACCGCCTGTGAGATCATGGTGGTCAATGCCGCCCTGAAAAATCTGATCCGGGAGGGCAAGACCCCCCAGATGGACAGCTTTATTACCATGAACAGCCAGAACGGCTCCATCCTCATGGATGCCGCCCTGCAAAAGATGGTCCGGGAGGGGACCATCACCCAGGCCGAAGCCATTCGCTATGCCCGGGACCCGGAAACCGTCCAGTCCATGCGCCGCTATTGAGGTGAATTCCAGAAATGACCACATTCAAATACAAGGGCCTGTCCCCGGACGGCCAGAAGGTCTCCGGCGTCGTCAAGGCCTATAATGAATACGAGGCCGTGACCCAGCTGCGGAGCACCTGCTCCGTCATCACCTCCATTCAGGAGGTCAAGGAAGCCAAGGGCCTGAACCGGAATCTGGGCAAGGTGAAGATCAAGGATAAGGATCTGGCCATGATCTGCTCCCAGTTCTCCATCATCCTCACCTCCGGCCTGCCCATTGTCCGCTGCGTGGAGATGGTTGCCGAGCAGGCAGCCGACAAGCAGCTGCGGGACATTCTCTATCAGGTTGCCGAGGATGTGTCCGGAGGCTATTCTCTGGCCACCAGCTTTGAAAACCACTGCCCGACCCTGCCGGTCACCTTTATTGAGACCATCCGGGCCGGTGAGGAATCCGGCACCCTGGAGCTGTGCTTCAGCAGGCTCTATACCTATTTTGACAAATCCGCCAAGACCAAGGCAAAGGTTGCCAGCGCCCTGACCTATCCCATTATGGTCATTGTGGTTGCCATCATCGTCTTCATCATCGTCATGGTGAAGGCCGTCCCCGCCTTTACCACTGCCTTCCGGGACCTGGGCACGGACCTGCCCAGCATTACCAAGGGCATGATCGCCGTCTCGGACTTTATGATTGAAAAATGGTGGGCCATGGCCCTGATCGCCATGGCAATTGCCGCCGCCTGCGTCTTGGTCAAGCGGGACCCCCGGGGCCGGGCCATGCTGGACCGGCGGAAACTCACCAAGTCCCCCCTGAAAAAGATCCATTCCATGAACGCGGCTTCCCAGTTCGCCTCCACCATGGCGACCATGATCTCTGCGGGCCTGCCCATTGTCAAGGCCCTGGAGGTCACCGCCGGTGTGGTCACCAACGGCCAGGTGGCCGAGGCCATCCGCACCGCCCGCCAGCGGGTGGAGCAGGGCAAGGGCCTCAGCGAGGCCATGCAGGAGAGCCCCTATTTCCCCAAGCTTTTAACGGAGATGACCGGCGTCGGCGAGCAGTCCGGCAATATGGAGCAGACCCTCACCGTGGTCTCCGATTACTTTACCAATGAGGTGAGTCTCGCAACGGACCGGCTCCTGGCGGTTATGGAGCCTGCCATCACCATCGCCCTGGCCGTGGTCACCGTCATATTGCTTCTGGGCGTGTATCTGCCCATGTTCAGCCTGTACGGCAGCATCGGCTAAAAAAGCTCTCCCCGCAAAAAGCTTCCCCTCCGGGGGAGCTGGCTCGCGACAGCGAGACTGAGGAGGGGCGTAGCGTGCGAGAGCGGTAAGAAAAAACAAACCGCTCTATCGTCCAAGACCCCTCATCCATAAAATCTGCTATAGCTGCCACAGGCAGCTATAGCAGATTCGATTCGCTGCGCGACGCACCGCCGCTGCGGCGGTCCCCCTTCCCCGGAGGGGAAGGTTGGGAAATAAGTACGGTGTTCACCGCCGGGTTTCAACCCAACTGGCGGTCTACATATAGAAATATCTTCCGCAAAGGAAGAAAGGAGAACTGATTTATCATGAAGAAGAATAATAACAAGGGCTTCACTCTGATGGAGATGCTGATCGTTGTCGCCATCATTGCCGTCCTGGTCGCCATTGCAATCCCCGTGTTCACCAACCAGCTGGAGAAGTCCCGCGAGGCTACCGACGCTGCTAACATCCGTTCCGCTTACGCTGAGGTTATGGCTACTGCTCTGACCGATACTGATCGTGCTGACGCTGCCGATAAAGAGGTTACGAATGGCGTTAAGAAGACTGTTAGTGACGGTAAGGCTGTCTGGTCCAAGGATGTTGGCGTTGTTCAGAAGCAGAAGGGCTGGCAGAATACCTCTATTACTGAGATTGCTGGCATTAAGCTGAATGATGCAACCAACCCCATTGCTGCTCAGTCTCTGAAGGGCTGGACTGTTACCTACTCTGAAGAGACTGGTAAGTGCACCATTACTGAGAAGAACTAAATTGTTTACTCCCGCTCCCTGTCTCCGGTATACAGTTGACGGGGAGCACACCCCCTGATTCAACCCGTTTCCAGGCGGACACTGTTGGGTTGGCAGTGCCCACCTGGAAGGGGGCCAGGGGAACCCGCCCCGTATCCCCAAAATTCGGAAATGCGGTGTCCGCGTCCGGTATTCGCTGAATGGCGGCCTCCTTATTACGAAGGCCGGCGGCGCTGCCGGCGCCGGCAGCTGACCGAATGCACACAAACAAAAAGAGAGGAAGTCTTTGCATATGCTCTATGCTGCCCCTGTGATAACCGTATACTGTGTGGTCCTGGCGGTGATTCTGGGCGCCTGCATGGGCTCCTTCCTGAACTGCTGGGCCTGGCGCATTGTCCACGGCGAGTCCGTTGCGAAGGGCCGCTCCCATTGCGATGCCTGCGGCCATGCGCTCGCCTTCCGGAACCTGGTCCCCGTGGTGAGCTACCTGGCCTCCCATGGCAAGTGCCGCTATTGCGGCAAGAGGCTGGGGGTTCGTCATCTCGTTGCGGAACTTTCCACTGCCGCCGTCTATGCGGCGATTCTCCTGAAATATGATATTTCGCTCCAAACCCTCGAATATATTCTCTTTGCCAGCCTGCTCCTGGGCTGCGCATTCGCGGATTTGGAGGGGTATATGATTCCGGACCGGTTTATCCTTGCGGGGATAATTCTGCGTCCGGTCTTCCTGCTATTAGGGCAGGAACCGAACTCTGCATGGATTAACAGTATTCTTGGCGGAGCCTGCGTGGCAGGTGCCCTGCTGCTCGTCGTCCTGGTCTATGAGAAGCTCCGCAAGGTAGAGGCCATGGGCGGGGGAGACATCAAGCTCCTCTTCGTCACCGGGCTGTATCTGGGCTGGCAGCTGAACATCCTCTGCCTGTTCCTCGCCTGCATCCTGGGCATCCTCTTCGGCCTCATCGCCAACCGCAAAAAGGATTCCCAGACCCTCTTCCCCTGGGGCCCCGCCATCACCGCCGCCGCCATCGTAACCCTCCTGGCCGGTCAACCCCTGCTGGAGGCGTACCTCTCCCTCCTGTAAAAAGCTTCCCCTCCGGGGAAGCTGGCTCGGCGCAGCCGAGACTGATGAGGGGCGTAATGAGCGGGAGCGGTAGGAAATACCAACCGCTCTATCGTCCAAGGCCCCTCATCCATAAAATATGGTATAGCTGCCACAGGCAGCTATAGCAGATTCGGTTCGCTGCGCGACGCACCGCCGCTGCGGCGGTTCCCCTTCCCCGCAGGGGAATGTTAAAGAAAGGAGAGATTACATATGCAGCTTCCGCGTTCGCCGGAACTCCGTGCAAATGCACAATCTCTCCGAAAAGAAATGACGCCGCAGGAAAGAAAGCTATGGTTTCAGTTTCTGCGCCGGTTGAATGTATGCGTAAACCGACAAAAGGTCATTGGCTATTACATTGCTGACTTTTATTGTCATTCAGCCCAAACAGTGATTGAGTTGGATGGTTCTCAGCATTTTGAAGATGCCGGAGAAGCGTATGACAGGCAGCGAGATGCCTATCTGCGAGAGCTGGGGCTGATGGTTTTGAGATACAGTAACCGAGATATGGCAGAAAACTTCCGAGGGGTTTGCCTGGACATATTGAAGAACCTTAGCATGAGGGCTGGATATGAGGTGCGAGTAGTGAAATGAAAAACCCAAAAAGCTTCCCCTCCGGGGGAGCTGGCTCGCGATAGCGAGACTGAGGAGGGGCAAAATGAGCGAGAGTGGCAGCCGCAGGGGCGTGGATTGAAACGCTTTTTCCACAGCTCACTCGCGCAAGGCCCCTCATCCACCGCTGCGGCGGTCCCCCTTCCCCGTGGGGGAAGGTTAAAAAGCTTCCCCTCCGGGGGAGCTGGCTCGCGGTAGCGAGACTGAGGAGGGGCGTTACGGGCGAGAGCAGTAAGGAAAAGACGCGCGTCTCACGAACCGCTCACTTACGCAAGGCCCCTCATCCATAAAATATGGTATAGCTGCCACAGGCAGCTATAGCAGATTAGATTCGCTGCGCGACGCACCGCCGCTGCGGCGGTCCCCCTTCCCCGTAGGGGAAGGTTAGAGAGGAGTATTCAGGAGGTATTTACCATGCCCAACAACATAACATCATTTGATATCGGTGAATCCCAGGTGAAGGTTGTTACCCTTTCCGGGGGGAGCGTGAAGAAGGCGGTGGCGCTGGAGCTGCCGGACAATGTGGTGTCCGGAGGGACGGTGCTGTCTATGGACGCGCTGGCGGATTTTCTGAAAGAGAAGCTGCGCGCTTCCGGGCCCATCAAGAAGGACGCGGCGGTGATCCTGCCGGACAGCCTGGTGTTCTGCCGGAACATTACCGTGCCGCCTATGACCGACGCCCAGCTGAACTACAACCTGCCCTTCGAGTTCAAGGACTACCTGAACCAGGAGAAGAGCCGCTATTACTTTGACTATGCGGTCCAGGGCACGGAGAAGGACGAGTCCGGCGAGACGACCGGCCTGCGGCTTTTTGCCTGCGCTACTTTGAAAAAGACCGTCGAGGATTACCGGGCCATGTTCTACCGGGCGGGCTACAAGCTGAAGCTGGCCCTGCCCGAGGAGGCGGCCTTCGGCAACCTGGCGGCCCTCCACGCAAAGAATGCTCCCGGGGACGAGGACCTGTGCATTGTGGACATCGGCCACAAAGGTATCCGGATGTTCATCTACCGGGACGGCCACTTCCGCACCCACCGGGCGGTGGACTTGGGCCTCTGGGATTTGGAGCAGCAGCTTGCCTCCGAGCGGGGTGTTGACCCCCATATGGCCCACACCCACCTGCTGACGGACTACGAAAGCGCCCTGACCCAGGACAGCACCCTGGAGCTCTTCAACCGCATGGCCGTGGAGATCATGAAGGCCGTGAACTTCTATAATTACAACAACCGGGAGCAGTCCCTGCGCTCCGTCTATCTCTGCGGCGGCGGCGCGGCCATCGCCCCCCTGCGGGAGACCGTCTCCCGGGTGACGGACCTGGAGCTGAAGGACATCGGCACGCTCATCCCCGGCGATGTGGAAACGCCTTGGCTCTTTGCCCGGGCTGTGGGCTGCGGCCTGTAAGAATTCAAGGAGGCACTTGCTATGAGCACAGCAGTTAAAACGAACAAGGCTTCCAATGCCATGAAGCTGCCCACCAAAACAAGAATTAACCTGGCCAAGCGGGAATCCCGGAAGAAGGATATGATCACCCTGGGCGTCGGCATTGTGCTGATCGCCGGGCTGTCCGCCGCCGTGGCCAAATTCGCGGTCATCGACCAGCTGGACAGGCTCTCCCAGGCGGAAGGGGCCTACAATGCGGTGCATGTGCAGTATGTGGCCATGCAGCAGGCGGTTGCGGACTATCCCAATGTGGAGGAGCGCTACCGCACCTATTCCCGCAGCTGGATGCTCTCCGGGGATACCAACGGCCTGGCCCGGGTGGACCGGGCAGACGTGCTGGACCTGGTGGAGGCGCGGCTGCTGCCCTATGGGCGCATCAATACACTGTCCCTGCGGGACAGCGTCATGGTGGTGTCCATGTCCGGCATGAACCTGAGCCAGATCTCCGCCATGTTTGAGCGGCTGCAAACCGAGAAAATCGTCGCCTCCGCATCCCTGAACATGGCCTCTACCGAGGAAAAGGACGACCCCAACGCCCTCCTGGACTTCACCATCACCATTGCCCTGCAGCCGGAACAGGAGGAAGCAAAATGAATCGTGCATTTACAACCCGGGAAAAGGTCCTGCTGGTGATCCTGGCAGTGCTGATCATCGGCATCGGCTATTTCAAGCTCCTGCTGGAGCCCATCAATACAAGCATTGAAAACTACCGGAACATGACGGCGTCGGAGCAGGACGAGATCCTGGTCAATACCGCCCTGCTGCAAAAGAAGAAGCAGATGGAGACGGAGCTGGAGGAGCTCTTCGCCAGCGGCGACCCCACCCCCATCCCTGTCTATGACAATTCCGGCAATCTGCTGGTGGAGCTCCACCGGATTCTGGACAAGTCCCTGGACTACAGCCTGAATTTCAGCGGCGTGAGCACCATGGATGTGGAGTACCTGGTCCGCCGCCCCGTGAGCCTGACCTTCCAGGCCCCCACCTATGCCCAGGCCCGGGCCATTATCAACGAGCTCCACGACAGCGACAATGTGAACTGCATCTCGGACCTGTCCATGCAGATCAACAACGGAAACCTGGACTACACCAACGAGATCATCCACTGGGATGAGGACGATGACAGCGACTACTATATCACCGTCTCCCTGGTCATCACCTATTACGAGCGGGTCGTCCAGTAAAGCATTTCCCCCATGGAGGATTGGAACATGAAGCAGGTATATGATTGCTTGCCGAAGAACAGAAAAAACAAGGGCTTTACCCTGACGGAGATCCTGGTGACCGTGGCCATTCTGGTGATCCTGATGAGTCTGGCCACGGTGAGCTTTGTGGCGCTGCGCAGGAATCTGCGGCAGAAGGAGCTGGATGCCAAGGCGGAGATCATCTATGCCGCGGCCCAGAACCGCATGGCAGAGCTGCGGGCCGCGGGCTACGGTGATTCCTTCGCCCTGGATGCGGACCGGGGCGTTGCCAAGCTGTCCATTCCCCCCTGCGACATCCAGGAGGATGCCGAGCAGGAGGAGCCTACCTTCTATTATGTAAAGGCCCTGGACAAGACCACCCAGAGCAGCGCAGCCAGACTGCTGCTGACGGAGACCGCCGTGGACCGGGACCTGTGGGGCAGCCAGTGGATCATTGAGTACAATGCTGACACGGGCCTGGTGTACGCCGTGTTCTATTCGGAGGAGAGGACCGGCAGCAGCTACCTGACCGACAGCTTTTACGGCAGCGAGGACTACCGGGACAATATGCGCATCCGCAGCAACCGTCTCTCCGACGGGGCCCGCATCGGCTATTACGGCGGCGACCTGACCCGCATCAACGGCACCTATCTGCTGCACCCCACCATTGAGATCGTGAACAACGAGAAGCTGACGGCGAAGTTCAGCTGCGTGAGCCCGGACCTGGGCAACGGCTTCACCCCCCGCCTGACCTTCCAGGTGACCATTGCAGACCAGAAGGACCCCACCAAGAAGGTCACCAGGACGCTGAGCACCACCGCCGCAGGCAACGGCCTGTATACGGCGGACATGATCCTGGACAGCCTGGAGGACGCGGGCAAGAAGTTTTCCCAGCAGTTCCCGGACCTGGTCCCCGGCAACAACATTGCGGTGACCCTCAGCGTCACCGCGGATGACTCCCGGGTGGACAAGGCGAATTACACCGTCTATACCAACAGCCTCTTTGCCTACGAAAAGGGCGGCAGCGAGACCGTCGCCCGGATCGCCTTCCGGCGGCACCTGCAAAATCTGGACACCGCCACTTCTAACGTAGACCCCAAGGTCACCTCGGCCATTCTGCTGAACGACCTGTCCTATAAGGACCCCGCGGGGGGCTACTATAGCTTCAAGCCCATTACCAACGAATATCTGCACAGCTTCAGCGGCAGGGACAACAGCACGGAAAGCGGCGTTTTCAGCATCAAGGATATGTATATCCGCACCACGGACTATGGCGGCCTGTTCGCCAAGTACAATGGCGAGGTTAAGGACCTGGTCATGTCCAATACCCGTGTGGCCTCCGGCACCGGCTATGCCGGTGCGCTGATCGGCTGGATGGACGGCAATACGAAGCTGAAAAACGTCCGGGTCTACCTGTCGGACCTGTCCGTCACCAAGTATAAGACCGCCAAGGAGGTCCCGGGCTACATCAACGGCACCTATGCCGGCGGCATGGTCGGCCTGGTGGATACCGGCACGGATTTGGAGGTCATCTCCAGCGCCTCCGCAACCACGGTTGCGGCCGCCAATGCCGCAGGCGGCCTGGTTGGCCTGGTCCGGGGCACCCTGAATGTGAAAACCGCCTATACGGACTGCTACCTGAATTCCCGCCGCACCGGCGGCCTGGTTGGCGCTGCCCCCGTTGGCCGCATCTATGCCACGGGCTTCTATACCGCGGGTTATCAGGTGGCCACCGCCCAGGCTGCGGGCATCCTGCCCGGAGCGCTGAAAGAGGGCTCCTTTCACTATGGCTACACCGCCGTCAGCTATACCGTCCCCGGCGGTGGCTCCATCTATACCACCGCCGGAAATGGCAGTGTGAACAGGGTGTATACCACCACCAGGAATGCCCTGGGGGAGAGCAGCCCCGCAGTTCTCTATGATATCCCCGGCACCGGCAGCGTCACCTCCAAGGAGCTGTCCTCTGCCGAATTCGCGAATTCCCTTTCCAGTGCATTCCGGTTCCAGGTGGGCGGCGATACGACCCCCTACAATCTGCTGGACCAGGGCCTGACCACCTATCCCTATCCCATGCTCAAGAACATTCCCCACTATGGCGACTGGGAGGAGAATGCCGAGGGCTGGAACTTCGTCTATTTCGAAGAGTATGCCAACGGCACCTACGGCGTCTACGGCTCCGGCCTGAAGCTCAGCACCGATAAGCCCATTGTAGGCGATGGCTACGGCCTGCTGCTGGCGGAGAAACCCACGGGAACATGGCAGTTCCAGCTCCGGTATACCGATAAGAACGATACGGAGCGGACGCTGACTTTTTCCTCATGGGAATACGAGGACAAGCTGAAAACCATAACGTCGGAAAGCGGGGGCATATATTACCTGCTGCCCATGTCCACCAGAAATGATGATACGTATGGCAAGCTGGTGCAGGACAGTATCCGCAGAGAGGCAGACAGCTTCTATTCTAAAGCGGAGATCAACTATCGGCCCGCCAATGATTACGGCGTGGATACGAGCTTCAGAACCTACTGGTTCAATCCCTATTTCGCAAAGACGGTCATCCGCAGCGAGCAGATGCCTGCCAACCCCGGCACCGTCTCTATCCGGGATGCCCGGCATCTGTACAGCCTCAGCGACTACTATTCGGCGGAGAATAATACGGTCAACGCGGGCCGCCACGACCTGCCGGACCTGCTGACCAATACCGCCGACAAGACCTATACCTTCCTGCAGGAGCGGACCGTTGACTTTGATGCCAATTATAAGTGGGGCACCTACTATGACGGTAAGAAGCAGCCCACCGCTTTTGCACCCATCGGCAGCGACGCACACCCCTTCAATGCGGCCTTCAACGGCCAGAGCCTCCAGGTGCGCAATGCGGATATCCTGTCCAAGAGCCTGTATACCGGCTTCTTTGGCTATGTGGGCTCCGAGGGCGATGTGGAGAACCTGCTCCTGGTGGGCAGCACCGGCAATACCTATGGCTGCATCGAGTATGCGTCCAGCGGTGTGCGGGATGTCAACGGCACCACCATCAGCAGCAGCCTGGATGTTCTGCGCCAGGGCGCTGTGGCAGGCTATAACGAGGGCGTTGTTTACAACTGCGCCGCCGCAGGCTACAGCTTCCAGGTCACCGGCTACAGCCGAAGCACCATGTATGTGGGCGGCCTGGTTGGCGTGAATGCCGGTATCGTCCAGGCCTCCAGCGCCGATACCCCCACGGTGACTCTGCGCTTCAACAGCTCCACCGGCTATGTGGGCGGCCTGGTCGGCTTCAATACTCCCACCGGTGCGGTTGCCCAGAGCTATGCCTTCGGCACCGTGACCGTTGTGGAGAGCAAGCGGGCCACGGCAAACGTGGCCGGTCTGGTTGCCAACAACCGGGGCAGCGTTACGGACTGCTATTGCGGCGTGGCCTTCACCGTCTCCGGCGATACCGCCGTTTACGGCTTCGCCCCCCAGGGCGGCACCGTGAACCGGGGCTATTACCTGGACGGCGGTACCTACAGCTATGCCAACAAGCTCTACAGCTTCAATATTTCCAACAGCGGCCATACGGATGCCGAGGGTGAGGCCATCACCGCCGAGCAGCTCCAGGCCATGGCCATTACGGACTTTGGTGCTGTGGACCGGGCCCATACCCTGCTGCACCCCCAGACCGAGACCCAGACCTTCAGCTACAGCTCGGCCGTCCGGGATTCCTCCGGGACCCCCGTGCACCTGGGCAACTGGCCCAACCACGAGAAGAACCTGGGCTCCGTCGGCGTCTTCTATTGGGAGCTGGAGGAGGGCGGCGCCAACCCCGGCTACCACCTGAGCTATGTGGGCTACGACGGAACCAGCGTCCTCCGGGACAACACCCTCTGCACCGCCCACGACGACGGCGGCATCATCACCGCCTATGGCTACGGCTATTTCCTGAAGGGCGACGGCATTGTGAACCCGGATATCTCCGACGTCCGCTTCATTTACAATGAAGACTATTGGAATATCCCCGAGGGCGCCGTCAACGACACCGCAGCCGAAAACCTCCATGCCCAGATGCCCCAGTACGTCTTCAAGGCCTTCCAGACGGGGAGCAGTAAGGATGGGAAGATGTATCTCCAGTCCGCAGCTACGAACGGGACCTGGACGCTGCACTATAACAGCACGGACTATGAATTCAGCCTGACTCCTTTCTTCGCCAACGCCATGAGCCTGAACAAAGTGGGCACCAGGATAATTCCCCATTCGGAGCCCGGCAGCTCCAACGCCGCGAACGTGCGCTACGAGGTCCGCTCCATTGCCCAGCTGCAAAACATCAACTGGAACTATGGCACGAAGACGAATACCTATGCGCTGTCCAGAACGGTGAAGTCCGGCGATCCCAATTGGAACAGATTCCCCTATCTGTCTGCTTTTGCGTATACGGATACTTCTGTTACGGTTAAGAATCTATACTGGGTTCAGTCCCATGATTTGGACTCCTATTTGGAAAAAGGGGCTGTTTACACGGCCCAGGGCGGCGGACTGTTTACCCCCATCGGCAGTATGTATGATATGAAGGACGGCGAAACCGGTGCCGCATTCTCGTCCGCTGAGTCGAGTCCTTATGCGGCTGTGTTTACTTCTTCTTATAATGGACAGGCTTATACCATTAAGAATGTGGAAATTCAGAGCACGGCTCAGATGATTGGTCTTTTCGGCTTGACCAGTGGTGCAAAGCTGAGAAACATTATCATGTATTCCACGAGAGGAAACACCGTAACCAATTTGCCTACCGGTGAAAACTGGTACTGCGTGGGCGGCCTGGTGGGCCTGGCGGGAAGCCGGGATGATGACAGTAGCGTATTTGAAAACTGTACGGTATCCGGCTATAAAATCATCGACAAGCGGTCTCGGGACTATAAGTATGGCGAACAGACTTATGCAAACTATGCTTCCAATCCCTATGGCCCAGGCTGGGGCGGCGGCTGCGTTGGCGGTATGGTCGGTGCAACCAATATGGACATCCGGAATTGTACAGCAGTTACGGATATTACGCTGGATATCGGCTACTGCATTGGCTATTGCAACCTGCGTGTGGGCGGTTTGGCCGGTGTTTGCCGCGGCAGTGTGGATGCCTGTTATGTAGGAGGCTCCATTGTCAGCCCCGATAAACCGGAAGCTGTTCGGAATGCAGGCAATTTTGCAGGGCGTACATCTATCTGGGTTGGAGGCATTGTAGGCGGCATTGTCATGCGCGATCAGGGCAGTCTGATGAAGCTTCTTGGCAGCGTAACAAAAGCCGTGGTTGTTAAAAACAGCTATTCTTTTGTGGATGTTCCAGCATGGAGCCAGTTGGCCTGGGTTATGGGAACCTACAGCATAGCCTCCAATGGTGAGATGCAGATGAGCTTCAAACTGGTTACGAACTCTTCTATCACCATAGAGAACTGCTATACATACGAAGAAACGGCAAAGAAATCAGAAGATTGGAAACGCTACGAAAAGACGAAAAACTGGACGACCAATAACAGAATCACATGGTCCAAGTGGAACATGAACGCATGGGAGGCTCCGAACGGTCAGTGGGATAATGATCGCCGTGACGACAATCGAGCAATATGGTATCAGAACGATCGCAGCCCATACATGAACTTCGGCGACCTTTCCAATGGTACATTGCTGAATCTGCTGAATCGGTATTACGCCAAGGGCCAGGAACGCTTCCATACGGTGACGACCTCCGAAAACGGCTTTGCCATCAACGGAAAGTACAGCTTCCCAGGCAACGAGCAGCTGCTGAACGGCTTGAACTATCCCTTCCCGACGGTTCTGACCCAGACCAACTCCTTTGGCAAAACGGTCAACGTCCACTATGGCAGCTGGCCTATGCTGGGCTTGTACTGGGTGGAAAACGAGGGAACCATTGACCTCTTCAAGGACCTGCCCCAGACCAAGGCAGCTGCGGCGGCTTTGACCGACGGGGCGGATTCCGAGGAGCAGCAGGAAGCCCAGGAGAATACGGAAGCATCGCCCCAGGCGGCCCAGGAGAATGCGGAAGCATTGTCCCAGGCGGCCCAGGAGAACGCGGAAGTCCCGGGCGAAGCAGCCCAGGAGAACGCGGAAGCACCGGCTAACGCAGCCCAGGAGAATACCCAGACCCCGGACAAGACGGCCCGGGAGAATGCGGAAGCTTCCCCCCAGGCGGTTGGCCCCAATGAGGCCTCCGAGGTCTTCCGGCTGCGGCTTGTGCCCCCGGCGGGCTCGAATGTCACGCACAGCGCGCAGAAGATTTCCTTTAGCTATTATGCCGAGGACGGCGCCCAGCAGCTCAACCAGACCGGGGCGGCAGCGATCGTGGACTCCTGGACGGCGTATGATTCCACATACACCACAGATGTTACCGTAAAGGCCCAGGCCCCCGGTACCGTGATCATCCGCGCATCCTATGCCTATGGCGGGACGACCTACACGGCGGACCTGACCGTCACCGTGACCATGGACCTGAAGCTGGTCATCAAGCAGACCGCGCTGGAAGTCTATGAGGGCGATACCGTTACCGCCGGTGTGCACTTTACGGATGCAAAGGGCACCCTGGTGGAGCCTTCCAAGGAGCTGCTCACCTGGAGAGACCAGATCCAGGGCACCGGCACGGCCAAATGGTCCGTGGCGGAGGACCCGGAGAATGCGGGCAAGTTCCTGCTGACCGTGGAGGGCGTCCATGCGGGCACCCTCAGCGGCCCCCAGTCCGTGGTCCGGGTGGAATATAAGCCGGATGCCAATTCCGAGAGCAGCGTTACCGCAACGGCCCAGTTCACCGTCACTGTTAAGCCCAGCATCATCCTGGGCATGGGCGACGGAACGGACTTCAGCCAGGTCAGCGTCCCCCATACCCCTGTGGATGGGCAGGTGGAGGGCAAGGACCCCGCCGAGGACCAGCAGCCCCCGAAGCTTGCGGACGTGCCGCTGTACCTCTATTCCACCGTGGATTACGCAAATCTGAGCAACTTCCGTCTGGACAGCGTCTACCTGACCATTGACGGCAGCCGCTGCCAGCTGCTCCCATGGACGCCCCAGCTGCTCCAGACCGCCGGAGAAGACACCCCGCAGGCCCAGGAAGAGGGCAGCGCCGACGGCATTGCCGTGGAAAGCGACACCCAGCCCATTGAAGCCCAGGCCCTGCCTGAGGGAACCTATTATGCAAACGGAGACTATGTCCTCACCGTTGGGGCCATTCAGGATACCGCCGGGAACGCCCAGTACCGGCAGCTGACCCTGACGAAGAAGGACGGCACCGCCCCGGACAAGCAATGGACCCTGGAACTGACCCTGAGCCGCCTGAACGACGACGGCACGGATTCCCTGGGCAGCTATTACCTGATCTACCGGCGGCCCAATATGGTCCGGTTCTTCGCACCGGATGCCGACGTGACCACCGCTGCCCCGCTGAAGGAGCTCCGGGTGGTGCAGGATGCCTCCTTCACGGAGGAGGACCTGAATTCCCTGAATGCCGAGCTGCGGCAGATGGTCACGGACGAGGCCGGGACGGGCCACTACTGGCTGTGGACCGTGACGGGCAACGTCACCGGAAATCGAAATGTCCTGCCGGACAAGACCCCCATTTCCTACAGCATCGCCTACGACGGCAATTTCGAAGGCTGGCAGGAGAGCGGCGAAATCCCCAGGACCAACCTGACCTATGGAGAACCAGTGGCCGGCCTGGCGCAGTCCACTTGGACCCGGACGGGCTACCATTTCGTGAGCTGGTATCTCAGCGACGGAACGGACACGGACAAGACGGCCCAGGTGGTTGACGGCAAGCTCCTGCTGGGCGGCGAGGAATTCATCCCCACCGAGCCCGGCCAGGTATTGACCCTCAGCGCCCGCTGGGAGGTCAATACCTACCGCATCGCCTTTGACGGCGTGGGCAGCACCGATTCGCTGCCCACCTGCAATGAGACCTTCACCTATGGGACCCAGTCGACCTATGTCATGCCCCAGGGAATCACCCAGAAAGGCTTCAACTTTATGGGCTGGCGCGTAAGCGAAAGCCTGGTCCTCCAGCCCGGGGCCCCCTGGCCCGCCGACTTCCCGGCGGAGAACGGCAGCACCGTGACCGTTTGGGCGGAATGGGAGCAGATCCAGCAGTCCGATGAGCTCCAGGAGGACGCCCCCGTCCTCCTGCCCCCCAGCGGGGGAGGAAACTCGGCCCCCGCGCCCTCGGAGCCCCTGACCACGGAACCCCCGGAACCGCCCACGGAGCCCAGGAAGGACCCCCAGCAGGAGCCGCCTGCGGAACCGAACAGCTCGGACGGAGCCGAAGGGGAAGCATAAAAATCCGGCCGGAAAGGAGAGAGCCCTATGGGCGCAATGAAAAGAAAGCTTCACAGCCGCAGCGGGGCCACTCTGCTGATGGCGCTGCTGCTGCTGCTGGTGGCGGTGATGGTCAGTACGGTGATCATCTCCGCTGCCAACACGGCCACCTCCTCCCTGAAGACCCGCCGGGATAACCAGCAGGCCTACCTGACGGTGAGCTCTGCGGCGGAATACCTCCGGGATTCTTTGCTGGAGCAGGAGGGCTACAGCCGCAGCTTTATCCGTTACTATCGGGGAGACCCTGACAATGAGACCAATTTTTACCAGGAGGTCCCTGGCTCCACAACGGACCGGCAGCACAAGAGCATCGTCGAGACTGTGGACCGGCTTCTGGCCCAGGTCATGGCCGGGCCCTCGGCAAAGCCCTTCGTTTCGGGCATTACCCCCACCCAGACCTATGTGCTGAACTACGGAGACCTGGCTTCGGTGACAATGGCCCTGACCCTGAAGGAAGAGCGGGACGAGAGCACCGTGGAGCCGGACCCCCAGAGCAGGCGCTATCTGCTCACCGCGGAATTCTCCACGGAGGAGGGCAGCGATGCCCTGTGCCGGATGACGCTGCAAATGTATTGCGAGGTTGACCGGAATACCACTACCAACACGGGCAATCAAACGAAAACGCTGACCTACCGTGCAGCCTGGAACAAGGATGCCGCGGTGATCCTTCGCCAGGGAATGCTTGAGGAGGAGACGCCATGAAAAAGCTGCTTCAAAAGCGGGGAGAGACCCTGGTCGAATCCCTGGTGTCCATCCTGCTGGTGACCTTCATCATGCTGTTTTTGAGCACTGCCATTGTTGCGGCGGCCCGAATCAATCGACAGCTGCGGGATACGGACATCTCCTACAAGTCCGACCGGACCCGAACCGCCTCGGCGGGAACGCTGACCGTCGAAGCCGACAATCAAGTGACGGTCACCTCGCCCATTTCGGTCTATCAGTCGGAGAACGGGTATGTGTATTACCGCTATGGGGAGGTCACGCCGTGAAAAACAGAGCAAAAGCCGGCCTGACCCTGGTGGAGATGCTGTGCACCGTGATCATCGTGCTGCTGTTCAGCGTCGGCCTGGTGAACGGAATGTCCCTGGCGGTCAAGAGCTACCAGCAGTCGCTGATGTCCTCGGAATCCCAGATATTGGTGTCTACGCTGACGAGCATCGTCTCCGACGAGCTTCGCTACAGCGGCACGGTGACGGCCCCGGCAGATGGGGAGGGAAGGGTGTCCTTCTTCAGCCGGACCTACGGCGAGGACAGCGCCTTTTCCCAGAATCAGGACGGCCAGGTCCTTCTGAAGGACAATAAGCTGCTCCCCTCCAAGGCCTATCACTATGGGATGCAGGCCTCCGTCCAATTGACCGTTCCTGAGAAGGATGTATTCCACGTGGTCATCGAGATCACCTCGGCATCCGGAAATTCCCTTGCCAAAAGCGAATTCGATGTAGAACGCCTGAACGTTGGAAATCAGCGGGACGGAACATAAAACTTGCCGCTGCGCAGTCGAAAATGCTGCGCAGCGGCTTTTTTTGGCGGCAGGTCCGCAAAAACAGCGCCCGGTGAGGCCGAAAGGCTTCACCGGGCGCTGTGACGAAAATCGGATTTAGTTGATCGGTACACAGAGTCCTGTAAGCTGGGTATCCAGGCTGTCGCCATAGGCCCGCAGGTCCATGATGAAGGAGTCCACTTCCTCCGGCCGGGAAACGCCGATGCCGTAGAGATAGACCCGGAAAAGGGTCTTGGACTGGGCGGGGACCCTGGCCCAGAGGCTGACGCCGCTGACCTCCCCGTTCACAAAAATCTGGTCGTCATAGAGGGAAAGGTCTTCCTCGCTGCTGTTTTCGGCACAGAGGATCAGCTCCATGTCCTCCAGATCCTCGTCATAGTCCTCGGCCCAGAGGCCCACATAGGAGAGAATCAGGTCATCATCTGCATACAGCATGGTGCTGCCGGGGCGGTCGGTTTGGACATAGTCTTTGGCCGCATTCCCTCTCAGAACAAAGGCGGGCAGGGAATGGCTTTCACTGGTGTGATTTTTCCGATCGTAGGCCGTTGCCGTCATGGAAAATTCGATCTGCTGGATCTGGGCAATGTTGGCAGTTGCCAATCCCGTATCGCTCAGGTACAGCGTGCCCTTTACGGTTTCCCCGGAGGGAACGTCGGCATAGAAGGAGCAGAAATCGTCCAGGCAATAGCCGTTGACCGTGACATCCTGCGTGCTGAATTCATAATTCCGGTCCGTGTGGTTCACAATGTAGATGGGGATATCGGTGCGGTCATCCTTGCCGTCCTGCCACTGGGCGACAATGGAGAAGGATTCGTCATCCAGCAGGGTCTTGCCATCCAGCGGCAGCGTGACCGCCTCAAGGGTTTCGGAGTGTATGTCGGATTCTGCATGATCGATCACAGATGCAAAAAGGATCGGCAGTACATTGCACAGGAAGATGGCAATGAAAACAATCAGCAGTACCTTGGAAAGTCCGCCGGCTTTTGTTTTTTTCTGTTTTTTCCGGTGGGGCGGGGGACAGTCGAAGGGGTCTTTATAGGGAACCGGCCTGCGGGTGGTATCGTGGATGACCAGGGGCTCGCCCTCGTGGACGTGGAGGTTGTGGGTGATCTCTTCCGAGAAGCTTTCGTAGGCGCAGTTCCGGCACTTCTTCCCATTGTAGGGAGCGCCGCAGCTGGGGCAGATATATTTGGCCATGGCATAGCCTCCTTCCTTTTTGACCATTATAGCAGGGAAAAGGGGCAGCGTCAATGTATTGACAGGCGAAAACATATGTTCTATAATATAAAAAAGAGCAAAATAGGAGGTGCACTTATGCCAAGGCAGTATATCGCCATCGACTTAAAATCCTTCTATGCATCCGTGGAATGCGTGGAGCGGGGGCTGGATCCCATGACGGCCCACCTGGTGGTGGCGGACCCATCCCGGACGGAGAAGACCATCTGTCTGGCGGTATCTCCTGCGCTGAAGGCCCATGGCATTTCCGGAAGAGCGCGGCTTTTCGAGGTTGTGCAGCGGGTGCAGGAGGTGAACGCCCTGCGGGCGCACCGGAATCGGGTCCGGGAATTTGCAGGAGAGGCCCTGGACAGCCGGGACCTGCAGCGTCACCCGGACTGGAAGCTGGGCTATCTTGTGGCGCCCCCCAGAATGGCCCACTATATGGCGTGCAGCGCCCGGATTTACAGCACCTACCTGAAGTACGTGGCCCCGGAGGACATTCACGCCTATTCTATCGACGAGGTCTTCATTGATGCCACTGCCTACCTGAAGCTCTATGGCGTGGATGCCAGGGGCTTTGCAAAAATGCTTATGCAGGAGGTCTACGACCAGACAGGGATCACGGCCACGGCGGGAGTGGGGACCAACCTGTACCTGTGCAAGGTGGCCATGGACACCATGGCCAAGCGGATCCCGCCGGATGCCCAGGGGGCGCGGATTGCCTGCCTGGACGAGATGACCTACCGCCGGGAACTGTGGGACCACCGGCCCCTGACGGACTTCTGGCGGGTGGGCGGCGGCATTTCCAGAAAGCTGGAGAAGCAGGGCATTTTCACCATGGGCGATATTGCCCGGATATCCCTGGACCCCGGCCCCTTTGGGGAGGAGCGGCTTTATAAGCTCTTCGGGGTCAATGCGGAGCTGCTGATCGACCACGCCTGGGGCTATGAGCCATGCACCGTTGCCCAGATCAAGGCCTACCGCCCGGAAAACCGCAGCGTCAGCTCTGGCCAGGTGCTGCACTGCCCCTATGGCTGGGAGAAAGCAAGACTCATCGTCCGGGAAATGGCGGATCAGCTGGCCATGGATCTGGTGGCCAAGGGCCTGGTGACCCGGAAGCTGACGCTGACCCTGGGCTATGACCGGGAGAGCCTGGAAAAGCCGGACATTGCCTATACGGGCCCTCTGGTGAAGGACCGCTACGGCCGGGAGATCCCTAAGAGCGCCCACGGTACCACCAATCTGCCTGTTCCCTGCGCCTCTCAGAAGCAGATCACCCAGGCTTTTTTGACGCTGTACGATGCGATCGTGGACAAACGCCTTCTGCAGCGACGGCTCACCCTGACGGCGGACCTGTTTTCCGAAGCGGAGGCGGCAGCCGGGAAAACGGAACAGCTGGACTTTTTCACAGCTCCTGTGGAAAAACAGGCCCGGGAAGAGGAACTGGAGCGAGAGCAGGCGCGACTCCGGGCCATGCTGGAGATCAAAAAGAAATTCGGGAAGAACGCTATTTTCCGCGGTATGAATCTGGAGGAGGGGGCTACGGCCCGGGACCGCAACAGCCAGATCGGCGGACACAAGGCATGAGGAGACAGTCATGGGAAAATACGATGACATCATCCATACACCCTGGCCCCGGCCAACCAAGCGGGCCCGGATGTCGCTGGAGGACCGGGCGGCGCAGTTTGCCCCCTTTGCAGCCCTGACCGGCTACGACGCAGTCCTGGCAGAGACGGCGCGGCTGACCCAGAACCCCGTGTTCCTGACGGAGGAAAGCCTGGAGGAGCTGAATGCCCAGCTGCGCCGGGCCCAGGCGCGGCTGGATGCGCAGCCGGGGGTTCGTCTGACGGCCTATTATGAGGATGAAAACAAGGCGGGCGGCCGCTTTGAGACCGTAGCGGGAAATCTCAAGAAAATCGACTGCTATCTGGGTGGCCTGGTCCTAACAGACGGGAGAGAGATCCCCTTTTTCCGAATCTGCGACCTGGAGCTGGACGATTGAGCGATGCCGCCCGGGGCAACCGGATCCCAGGCATTTGAAAAAGCGAGGCTGCCGAACGTACAGCCTCGTTTCTTACAGGAAGGGAAGATGTTAGTTTTTGAGCTTTACGACCACGGTGCCATTGATCAGCTGAATGGAACCGTAGTCCGGATAGCAGGGCATGGCCTGCACTTCGGGAAGGTCAGCATAGTCCTCCGGGTCTGCCTTCGGCGGCGCAAAGCCGCAGCGAAGATCCAAAAATTTCTCCCAGGTATTGCCGATGCTGAAGGGGGTACTGTCGTAGCGCAGGGGGGCGATGGGCAGCTCTGCAAAGCCGGTGATCTGGTGGAAGGTGGTGTCGCCAAAGGCATCGGGATCTCCAACGTAGGCAACGGGGGTGGAGGCGGTATAGCCCGGGGTGCTCCGGATCTGCGCGATCATCACCGTAAAATACTGCTGGATGCGGTCCTGCATCAGCGCGCCCTTTTCATAGGCGGCATTGTCGACGCGCAGGCTGAAAATACAGAAGACGGCGAGCAGGGCCAGAATGCATTTCTTCCCCCAATTTGCAGCCTGCACCTCCGGCAGAAGCAGCTCTGCAAGGAGCAGCAGCAGGAAAAAGGGCATCATGGAGGAGACCTGCATCAGATTGTAGACCTCGTCCGGGTCACACATGACGAAAATAAAGTTGGAGGCAAGGGGAAAACAGGCAAGGGCCAGCAGCAGAGAGAGCCCTTTCCAAAAGGCTTTCCGAAAATTGCGCAGAACCAGCAGACCGCCCAGCAGCGCAAGACCGGCAAGGCACAGATAGTAGCACCAGATCATCCGGTAGGGGAGCAGGTAGGCGCTGGGGTTGGATTTTTTCGGAAACAGGAACAGGTAAACGGCCAGCTTGGCCCGCTGCAGCAGTTCCAAAACGGAGACACTGCCCATGTCGGACAGTCCTTTATAGCTGACCAGAGCCTGACCGCACAATGCCGTGGAGACCTTTACGGAAAGCAGGTATACCAGGATCATGACAATGCTGGCCCCGCAGTACCATACGACTGCTTTCCAAAGGTCTGCAAAGGTCCAGGCGGTGCGCTGGGAAACATCCCGGATAAAGTGCATCAGCAGCAGGCACAGAAATACCGCGATATAGGCCTGGTACGTGGCCGTTCCGAGCACCACAAGAAGGACGCCCAGGCAGAAGGATGCGGCACTGCGCTTTTTGCACAGCAGGCCGGTCCCGGCCAGTGTCAGACACATGCCGACAAGGTAATAAGGCGCGGTGAAATTGTAGAAGAAGAGGCTGCACGTGGTGGGGAATGTGACGACCAGACCGCAAGATAGAAAACAGGCGACCCTTTGCCGGATGTTCAGCAGGGAGAGGATCTGAAAGCTGCAAATGCAGCAAAGCAGCAGGATCATCAGGCCGCCCAGCAGCGGCAGGCTGAAATTCGGGGAGCCGAAGACGGTGCGCACAAGCCAGCCCAACACACCCAGGAACCAACGGCCGGAGGCGACGGTGGAGCCGACGCCAAACAAATAAGAAACCTCATCCTGAAATGTGAATTTGGTCACCAGTGCCGCACCGTGGGCCAGCAGGCCCCAGAAAAAGGTGCTGAAAAAACAGAGCTTGAACAGGGAAGCTCGCTTATCTTCGCTGCCCTGCAATGAGGATGGTGTAAGGAGCGCGAAAAAATGGTTCATGATACGATTTCTCCTGAAAAAATAAGAAGGCAAGAGGAGTGAATCACTTCTCTTGCCTCTTGGAAGACTACAGATTAGCCGTTGGCACGCATCTGAGCGAAGCACTCGCTGCAGAACACGGGACGGTCGGACTTGGGCTGGAAGGGCACCTTAGCCTCACCGCCGCAGCGTGCGCAAGTAGCAGTGAAGAACTCACGGGGGCCACGGGCATTGTTCTTGCGAGCATCACGGCAGGCCTTGCAGCGCTGGGGCTCATTCTGGAAGCCGCGCTCTGCGTAGAACTCCTGCTCACCGGCGGTGAACACGAACTCCTTGCCGCAATCTTTGCAAACTAAAGTCTTGTCTTCGTACATTGGAAATACCTCTCTTCGGTTTTTTGCCCCGTGAAAATCTACCAGGAAATGGTTGTAACGCAGGGTGAATAAAATGCGCGGCACTTTTTTACCGCTTGTTGGATTATACACAATCCAAAGGGATTTGTCAATCCTTTATGAAAGATATTTCTCCAATTATTTGAGATTTATGCATTTTTTCCAATTCCTGCACAAAGTTTTTGGTGAAAAGGATAAGGATGGCTTAAAATCCGACCTTTAGATCGAGAACTGGGTCTGCCCCTGGTAGGGGATGTGCAGGTGGTCATAGGCCAGGGGCGTGACGCAGCGTCCCCGGGGGGTGCGGGTCAGAAAGCCCAGCTGCATCAGATAGGGCTCATACACATCCTCCAGCGTGACGGCCTCCTCGCCGATGGTGGCGGCCAGAGTTTCCAGGCCAACGGGACCGCCGCCATAATTCTGGATGATGGCGGTGAGCATCCGGCGGTCAATGGCGTCCAGGCCCAGCTTGTCCACCTCCAGCCGCCGCAGGGCAAGGTCGGCTGCCTCCTTGGTGATGGTTCCGTCGCCCATGACCTGGGCAAAGTCCCGGACCCGGCGCAGAAAGCGGTTGGCAATTCGGGGTGTTCCCCGGCTGCGGGAGGCGATCTCCATGGCACCCTCCGGCTCAATGGCCATCCCCAGGATGGTGGCGGACCGGGTGACAATGGCAGCCAGCTCTTCCGGCGTGTAGAGCTCCAGCCGCAGAGACACGCCGAACCGGTCCCGCAGGGGGGCGGAGAGCTGACCGGCCCGGGTGGTTGCGCCTACCAGGGTGAATTTCGGCAGGTCCAGCCGGATGGAATTGGCGCTGGGACCCTTGCCGACGATGATGTCGATCGCAAAATCCTCCATAGCGGGGTAGAGGATTTCCTCTACCACCCGGTTCAGACGGTGGATCTCATCGATGAAGAGAATGTCTCCGGCGTTCAGATTGGTCAGCAGGGCGGCAAGATCGCCGGGCTTTTCAATGGCGGGGCCGGAGGTGATCCGGATACCCGCCCCCATTTCGTTGGCTATGACGCCGGCCAGGGTGGTTTTGCCCAGGCCGGGAGGGCCATAGAGCAGCACATGGTCCAGGGGCTCATTGCGCCGCCGGGCGGCTTCGATGTAGACGGAGAGATTCCCCTTGGCCTTCTCCTGGCCTGTATAGTCGGAGAGCAGCTTGGGCCGCAGACCGATTTCCGCTGCGTCCTGGGGGGTATAGGTGGGCAGCACCAGGGGGGCTTCCGCCTCCTGGGAAAATTCCAAACTCATTTGCGTTACCTCCTGTTATCCCTTCATAACCATAGCCCGCAGGGCATGGCGGATCAGGTCTTCCGTGGTCATATTGGGGTCCGCGCCCTTGAGGGCCAGAGAAATTTCGGCAGGAGAGTAGCCCAGCTCCTGCAATGCCGCTGTGGCAAGGCCTACGCTGCTGCTCTTCTGCACGAGAGCGGCAGCAGGCCCTCCGGAGAAGTCCAGCTCCATATTGGAGCCGCCGATTTTGTCCTTCAATTCCAGAATGATCCGCTGGGCAATTTTTTTGCCGATACCCTGGGCGGCGGTAAGCATCTTTTCGTCCCCGGTCATGACAGCCAGGGTGAAGTTTTGCGGGCCGCCGGAGGACAGAATGGACAGTGCGGCTTTGGGGCCCACGCCATTGACGGCGGTGAGCAGCTCATAGCAGCGCTGCTCCTCCCGGGTGGAGAAGCCGTAGATGTCGTAAGCGTCCTCTTTGATGGACTCCGTAACATAGAGCTTGGCGGGGGTGTTCAATTTCAGCTGGGCAGCGGTATAGGTGGTGATGCGGCAGCCGTAGCCCACGCCGCCGCAGTCGATGACGGCCAGACCGGGCTCCAGTACGGTCACCGGGCCGGAAACGTAGTATAGCATTAAGAAAACTCCTTGCTTGAAAAATTCCGTTATTTCTGGGCCATGGCCAGCAGCGAGGTGCTGGAACGGGCGTGGCACAGGGCGATGGCAACGGCATCCGCCGCGTCATCGGGCTTGGGAACGGCGGGAAGATTTAAAATGCGCTTGGTCATGTCCATGACCTGATGCTTGGAGGCATTGCCGTAGCCTACCACGGCTTGCTTGACCTGCATGGGCTTGTACTCATACACAGGCACACCCGCCTGCTGGACCGCCAGCAGAATGACGCCCCGGGCCTGAGCAACCTTAATGCCGGTTGTGACATTGTTGCCAAAGAACAGCTCTTCAATGGCCACGGCATCGGCCTGGGCCAATTGCATGAGCTCTGTCATGTTGTTGTAGATCTCCCCCAGACGCCAGTTGAAGTCCGTGTTTGGAGGCGTGGTAATGGCACCGCAGCGGAGCAGGCGGCAGGCCCCCCGCTGGGCCTCCACAATGCCGAAGCCCGTAATGCCATAGCCCGGGTCGATGCCGAGAATGCGCATTACAGCCCACCTCCGGCAATGGTCAGAAGCTGATAGATCACAAAGGCAATGGCGAGAACAAGCCCGAGCCGTGCCGCCCAGACCTGCCAGGCGGGGCGGGGGACGTAGCCATTTTCCTGGGTTTCGTTTTCCATGGATGGTTCACCTCGAAGAATACTATATCACACTTTTGAGCGAATTCAAAGCTTTATTTCACCAATTGCACAATGGTTCCCGCTGTGCATTAAGAGTCTGTAGGCCGCAAGCGGGCCAACATCCTCTATACCTTTCAGGGGAGCCCCAAAAGGAAGGGGCGGCAATTTTGCCGCCCCCAGACTGTCGGAAAACCCCTTACGGGCTTTTCCGACAAGTTTTTGCAGTCTGCTGCGCGCATAATTTGTGCGCCTGCGGCATACAAATTCTACACTCCGCAGCCTGAGAAGTATTTTCTGTCAGGTACACGCCCCGACAGAAAATGATTTTATTTTATTTGTCGGCTTACGCCGCCAAACTCTGCGAGGCTTTTTTGACAAGCTGAGCCCAGCCGGGAAACCGGCTGGGTAAATTTTTTGAAAACCCGAAAATACCTCTTGACAAATAATACTACGCAATGTATAGTATTACTCGAAGGGAGGTATTCCATGGACATTCAATTGAAACGCGGCCTGCTGGATGTGTGCGTTCTGGCGGCCATCAAGGATGAAGACAGCTATGGCTACCAGATCATCAAGGACATTCACCCCTATGTGGAAATTTCCGAATCCACATTGTACCCCATTCTGCGGCGCATGGAAAACGCCCAGCTTTTGACGGTACGTTCCGCCGAACACAACGGGCGGCTGCGGAAATACTACCATATTACCCCGGCCGGATTGGAGCGGCTGGAGGCCTTCCGGCAGGAATGGCAGGAAATGATGGCAATTTATAAATTTGTGACCCGGGAGGAAACGCATCATGAATGAGGCCTTGTATCGAAATTTTGAATTGCAGCAGCTGCTCCAGATGGAGCCGGGTCCCCTTGAGAAAAAGAATTGGCAGGACCTTCTCCGGGAGGAGCAGCCCCGGAAAAAGAAAAAGGGTTTTGTAAGGAGGAACGGAAGATGAAAAAGCAGGAATTTCTGGATGCTCTGGGTGCCGGGCTTTCCGGCAGCAGCGATGCTGAAGAGGTGCTGGACTTCTACCGGGAGATGATCGAGGACCGGATGGAGGACGGCATGGAGGAAGAGGCTGCGGTGGAGCAGCTGGGGGCCGTGGAGGACATTCTTGCCCGCTGCGTCCAGGGGCTGACGGTTCCAAAAGCGGTGTGTGAGACGACTGCGGGCAGCGGCATTTCCCGGGTGGAGATCCGGGAAAAGGAATTTGATGTGACCGTCTGCGAGGGCACGGAGGATACCTACCGCCTGGAGGAAAGCAGCGAGGGCTATCACGATGTGACGCTGGAAAATGGGGTGCTGCGCATTGTCCGCAACAAGCGGCAGCCGGAGCGGCGGCTGTTCTTCTCCGCTTCCGGGGAGCTGACGCTGTACCTGCCCAAGGGACAGATACAGGTCCTGGATGTGACCACGTGCAGCGGCGATATGGAAGTACGGAAGGATTTTGAAACCGTTCATGTCACCGGGGCCAGCAGCGATGTGACATTGTCCGGCAGCTATTCCGGCAAGGTCGCAATCCAGACAGCCAGCGGAGATGTGACGCTGGAGGGCGTATTTGCCGGGCCCCTGGAGCTCCAGACCTCCAGCGGCAGCCAGGAGCTGAAGGGACGCTTCCATTCCGGAAAGCTGCGCGCTGCCAGCGGCGATATCGAGATCGCCCAGGTCAGCGTCACAGAAGATCTGGCGGTGGAAACCGCCAGCGGCGATGTGGAGCTTACCAATGTGAAGGCCCGGGAGCTGCGGCTGCGCAGTGCCAGCGGCGATATACAGCTGGAGCGGATCTGTGCAGAGCTCCTGGCAATCGAAAGCAGAAGCGGCGATCTGGAGCTGCAGCAGGTGCTTGCCAAGGAGGAGTTCCTGTGCAGGAGTACCAGCGGCGATATCTCTCTGACAGGGTGCGACGCTCCCAAGATGGGCTTTGCCACGGTTTCCGGCGACATCACCGGCAGTCTGCTGCACGGCAAGCGGTTTTCCAGCCGCACGGTCTCCGGCGATATCCACCTCCCCGGCGGGACGCCTGAGGGAGAGTGCACAATCTCCACCGTCTCCGGCGACGCAAACCTGCGGGTGGAGGAGTAAAAGAGAAAGCTTTTACCGCCTGCCGATCGAAGTCGGCAGGCGGTATCAGTCCGTCAAAAAACTTCAAATCTGGGGGCTGTTGCATTTCGAGAATTGGCGATGTGGTTTTTCTTTGGGGCGCTTATCAAACAATCGTGGTAAGCATTGTGCATTCCAAGGTTACACCCAAAACAATATTTTTGGAAAAAACAAGGCTGCTATGCCAAACGGCAGGTCTCGCATAGGAGGCCTGCCGTTTTGAATGCAATTGTTTTTGCGAATCCGCTTTACCCGATGCCAAAATACCCTTCCCGCATCAGAATTTCCAGCACCTTGGCCTCTCGCTCCAGCATATTCTGGTCCTTGGGGCCGTGGTCGGGGAGGCGGTTTGTCTGAATGGCGGTCTCCGGCGCAACAAATTCCAGGGTGAAATGCTCCTCGGCTTCGTAATCATCCAGGTGCTGGCTTTGCACTTCCGGCCGAACGTCGCAGAGGTAATAGTAGTTGTCCTGAACGAACATGGCAATTCCGGGCAGATCGCTTTTTTGGACACGGTGGACCAGGCCGTATTCCCGGATGGATTCCGGGCGTACCTGTAGGCCGGATTCCTCCAGGACCTCTCGGATGAGGGCCTGGGGCCTGGTTTCCCCGGCCTCGATGCCGCCGCCGGGGAACTTGTAGTAGTCGTATTTCAGACTGTGTACCATGGCGACCTTGCCGTCCCGGAGGATGATGCCCCGGACGGAGGGACGGACAAAGGCGGGGCCCTTTGGGTCGTAGTCCTTGGTGTCGATGTCAAAAAGGGCGCGCATGGTCATTTCTCCTTTTCTGCCCACTCGGAGCGCAGGATCGCATAGTGGGCAGTGTCGCACAGGCCCTGGTTGTTCCAGTCCGCTTCCCGGGCGGTGCCTTCGTAGGTCATGCCGCATTTGCGCATGACATCGCCGGAATGGGGATTGTGGGGGTCATGGCGGGATTCAATGCGGTTAAAGCCCACTTCTTCAAAGAGAAAACCCAGAACGGCATCCAGGGCTTCGGACATGATGCCGCAGTGCCACCAGTGTTCCCCGATACAGTAGCCGATTTCGGTGGAGCCGATTTTATCATCCACTTGGCGGGCGGTGATGTTCCCAATGGGTTCTCCCAGGGATTTGAGGACGATCATCCAGTTGTAGTTCTTCGGGGAGGCGCATTCCTCGATCCAGCCGCTTAAAACCTGTTTTGTAACATCCAGGCTGGCATGGGGCGGCCAGGTCAAAAACTTCGTCACCTCCGGGCTGGAAGCCCAGTTGCGGTACATGGGTTCGGCATCGCTGATCTCCGCCCGGCGCAGGAGCAGCCGGGGTGTTTCAATGGTTTGGCTGCCCTTGTGGGTCAGCGGACGGCGGCCCTTGGGATTATAGAGAATGGATTCCTCGGAGTTTTCAACGGTACCGTACCGGGTCTCATAGTTACAGGTTTTGATATACCGGAAGCCGCATTTTTGGATGACCCGGGCAGACTGGCGGTTCCAATCAAAATGCCCAACCAGAAGAAAATCCAATCCGACGGTATCAAACAGATAGGCAGTCACGGCCTTTACGGCCTCAGGCATCAGCCCACGGCCCCAGTAGTCCCGGGAGAGTACGTAGCCCAGTTCCCGGCCCCGGAGATAGGCTAGCTCCGGATAATGTTCTTCGTTATATTCCTCGATGCCCAAAGAGCCGATGACTTTGCCCTCATATTCCAGGGCAAAGGTCCGCTTCAGGGCGATAAATTTCTGTAGAATGGTTCGGGATTCTTCCATATTCTTGTGGGGCGTCCACCCGGCCATCTGGCCCACGCCGTCTACTTTGGCGTAGGCGTAAAAGTCCTCCAAATCACTCTCCCGCCAGGGCCGCAGGGTCATGCGGGGGGTGCGCAGGGTGATGCCGGAAATATCAATGGGTGCGTTCATAGATGATCCTCCTTTTTCATGAAAAGACCAGCGGCAGGCAAACCGGGAGCGTCAAGGGAAATTTATGCCAGCTCCGCAATGTCGTAGATCAGCCGCTCCGTCTTTTCCCAGCCCAGGCAGGCGTCGGTGATGGACTTGCCGTAGACTCCGCCGTCCACCTTCTGATTGCCGTCCTCCAGGTAGCTCTCCACCATGAAGCCCTTTACCAGGTCGTGAACGCCCCGGTCACAGTTCCGGTTTTGCAGGACTTCCCGGATGATGCGGCCCTGCTGGTAGGGGTTCTTGCCGGAATTGGCGTGGTTGGCGTCGATGACCACGGCGGGATTTTTCAGCCCCTGCTCTTCGTAGAGCCGGTGCAGGAAAATCAGGTCCTCATAGTGGTAGTTGGGCCGGGATTCGCCGTGCTTGTTGGTATAGCCCCGGAGAATGGCGTGGGCATAGGGGTTCCCGGCGGAGGTGGCCTCCCAGCCCCGGTAGATGAAGGTATGGCTGTGCTGGGCGGCGTTGATAGAATTCATCATGACGGACAGGTCGCCGCCGGTGGGGTTCTTCATGCCCACGGGCACGGAGATACCGGAGCTGGTGAGCCGGTGCTGCTGGTCCTCCACGGACCGGGCTCCCACGGCCACATAGGCCAGAACATCGTCCAGGTACTTGTAATTCTCGGGGTACAGCATTTCGTCGGCGCAGGAGAAGCCGGTCTCCCGGAGCACCCGCATATGCAGCTCCCGGATGGCGATCAGCCCCTTGAGCATATCCGGGGCGGCGTTGGGGTCCGGCTGGTGGAGCATACCCTTGTAGCCCGCGCCGGTGGTCCGGGGCTTGTTGGTGTAGACCCGAGGGATGATGAGCAGCTTGTCTTTCACCTTTTCCTGGATGGGGACCAGACGGGTGACATAATCCAGAACGCTGTCCTCCCGGTCGGCAGAGCAGGGGCCGATGATCAGGGCCAGACGGCTGTCCCGGCTGCCTAAAATATCCTTCAGCTCCCGGTCCCGCTGCTCGAACACCTGGGCCATATCGGCGGTGACGGGGTATTCCTGTTTCAGGTCGTAGGGAATGGTCAGCTTGCGCTTAAAGTCCATGTTCATAGCTTGAACCTCTTTTATGTTTCAAAGGATAGGTTCAGTATAGCCTTTTTTCGGAAAAAAAGCAAGGGACACCCGGTTACATGTGCGCTTTTTCAGCGAAAATCGGTCCGCTCCCTTTGCGCAAGACAGCGGAAAACTGTCGGACGCAGAGGGAGCGTATTGTCGGGTGCCTGGGACTACAGCTGGATGATACGGTCCGCGTTTGCCTGTAGGGCGTTGTCGTGGGAGGCGATGATCAGAGTCTTGCCACCCTTGAGCCGGGCAATGGCCCGGACGATGGCTTGGATATTTTCCACATCCAAAGAGGCGGTGGGCTCGTCCAGGAGCAGTACGTCGAAATCTGCTGCCCAGAATACCGCAAGGCACAGCCTGCGGTATTCGCCCAGAGAGAATTCTCCCTCGGTGCGGCGCATGAGTTTGTCCAGACCCGCCGGGTCGCGGCGAATGGGCTCTGCCACGGAAAAGTTTTCCAACAGCGCCCAGATTTCCGGTTCCCGGATGTCCGGCCGGACCAGCCGGAAGTGCTCCAGCAGGGATAGGCGCAGCATATGGGGCTCCTGGGGAAAATATCCCCATCGGGCATGGCGGCATAGGGAGAGCATATTGACATCGGCCAGGGAATACTGCTGGAACAGCAGCTTCAATAGCGTGCTTTTCCCGCAGCCGCTGTTGCCCCACAGCAGCGTGCAGGAGCCGGATGGAATCCGAAAACTCAGATTCTCCAGACAGGGCGGTGTATGGGGGTCATAGGAATAGGTGAGCCCTGTGGCCTGAGCGGCCAGCCCTGCGGGGGCCTGGGGATAGTTTGGTATTTCTTTCCGGGGTAGGCTATCTTCAAATTCATCCAGCAGGGAGAAGGCTGCCTGGGCAGAGCCGATGCTGTTACTGATGCTCGTCAGGCTCATGACCGGCTGAATTAGATGATTTGTAAAGTTGGCGAAAATCAGCAGCAGGCCGATGGTTGGGCTTCCCGAGGTGATGAGCCATGACCCGCCGATTCCGTACAAAATGGCCTGATAGGGAACCATGATCATGGCCCAGCTGATGAGCCCCATGATTCGGTAAAGGGCCTGCAACCGGACGGCGTTATCCGCGACAGAGGCGGCCTGGGTGTTGAAGCGGCCGAGAATATAGTCCGTCAGACGGTAGGTTTCCACTGTGGCAGAGCCAATAGAGGCGTCCGTAAGAATTTCCGAAAGATTCTGTCTGGACATCTGGCTGCGTTTTTGCACCGCCTCGACCCTCGTGCGTATCAGAGCATTCAGCAGAAACAGAACGGGAAAAACCGGCAGGGACAGGAGCGTCAGCCGCCAATCCAGCGCAAGCATGACCAGAAGCGTGACGCAGATGTCGATGGCAGAGACGAGAATACCTGGAATGCCGTTTTCCAGAATTCCGGAAAGGGTATCCACCTGGTAGTGAACGGCAGAGAGCAGCATGGCATCGGTCTTTTTCAGACGGGCCAGAGGGTCAGCGTCCAGAATGCGGCGAAACAGGCTGCGGCGCAGATCGCACTGGGCCCCCTCGCTGGCTTGGGCGAACAGAATGCTTTGGGCAATGCTCAGCAGGCTGCCTGCGAAAACCGCACCGATAAACACAAACTGAACGGGCCATAGCATTTGAATCTTCCCGGCGGGGAGAATGTCATCCACCAGAATGCGCAGGGTATAGGAGGACACAACGGAGAAAAATGTTGCAAGAAGAGCGCAAAAAACGCCCAGGAAAACCTTTCTGCGGTAAGGCGCAATCATATCCCAGCTCCGCCGGAGCGCACTCCGGCTGGAGGGGGAAGAATTTACGGACAGGGTCATCCCTTTAGAGGATCTTTTAGAGGATTCGCTTGACAGCAATAACCGCTGGCGCAGCAATTACCGCCATGCTGTTCGCACTCCGTATTTTCTGCCGCTGCTGTATTGCAGCCGGGACGGAGAATTTTAATATTGCTTTCTTGATTTGTTTGCATAAGTAGACCTCCAGTATTTAGCTATAGTATTTAGCTAATGCATTTTGCAGCCCCTGTTCTGTCCAATAGCACTGGGCCTCTGAATGAATGCGGTTTCGCAAGCATCCACCCATGCATATGGGCAGCAGTTTGCAGTTCATGCATTTAGCCGTACGCGAATCATGGAATATGTCATAGGAGACAACGTCGTTCCTGTTCCAGAGAATTGCTCCTTTGACAAGTTTCCCCAATGAATTATCAGACCCTGTTAATGTATCACAGATGTAAATGCTGCCATCTGGGCCGATAACAATATGGTGAGAAGTTTCGGCGTTACACCAACACGCTGTGGGCTGTGGGAGAGGATCGACCATCCTACGTATAGTCGTGTTTTGGGTCAATTTTGCTATTTTATCTGCAAATACATTTTGCTGGGTGATGCCATCATCAATGCTTAAAATGTCTCCTCGGAGAATCTCAATGCTGTTCTCTTTTGTGTCGTAATCGTATACTGGCCGACAATAAAGCTGAAATCTTTCATCAGTACCGAACTCTTGGGAGAAGATTTCGATAAAAGAATTTACGGAGGGAATTGTGCTTTGCGTAAAATTTGAACGTATATCTAATCTATACGGCAGCTCCAATGTCTTGATTTCTTCGAGGTTGTGCATGATTGTTGTGTATGAATCCGGGTCTGTTTTGTGAGGTCGGCCAATATTGTGTGTTTCCTGCATGCCATCAACTGTAACTTGGTAATAATATACTCCTGCTTCCAGCAACTTAAGAAAATTGTCCTTCGTCAAAAGATAACCATTTGTGGTGATTGAGCTTTCTACTGCTAGATGTTTCTCTCTTGCGATAGAGGCAAGTTTAGACATGAAACTACAGATTTTTGAAACACACAATGTGGGCTCTCCACCAAACCAATTGATCATAATTCTTTGAATTTGTGTGGTGGATGAGCACATTTCGAGGATATATCTCAGGATATCAGCGTAGGTGTCATCAGACATAAATTTTGGAGCCTTTTCCCATAAGAAACAGTAGGGACAGGAGAAATTGCATGATTCTGTTGGCATGATTGTTAGGTAAAGCGTATCCGAATCCTTAACACGGCGCTCATAGCGCGCCTCAATTGCAGAAAGCTCTTCTTGATGTGAATGAACAAGTATTTTGTTTTCTTCCAGTAGCTTTGCATCCTCTACTGAAATATTGAGAGTATTATTGCCGCGTAAAAAGTTCCACGTATTGTAATCTCGGATCGAAACAATTGAACCGGAATTCGTGTTGTAGATAACACCGTAACCTTTGCTATGAAAAAGGTCAAGAAAAAAATTATAGTGACTACTGATCATAAAATCTCCTTATTTCTTCTTTGTACAATGCTACGGGATTGTGCACGTTTTTCCTAATTATATAGGGTGAAAACAGAAATGTACATATCGTTTCATGTTAGAAAAAATAACACAATACGACATGGATTGAAATATGATAAGCTACTAAAATAAGGATATCTTACGTATGAAGGAGCATGTACAATGAAGAAAAAAATTTGCTTGATTCTAGGGATATGTTACGCAGTCAATTTGTTGATTCCACCGCATGTTAAAAACGTGATTTCAGGAGAGACAGATCATGATTCCTTCGGAAATTATGCTTACAAGGACGAAAATGGCATTTCAGAAGACTGGGAATATGGTATCAGCACACAAGAGGAACCCAGTGATAAAGCGGTTGATTTTACGGGCTAATGTAATCTGATGGGAATCCGGCGTGCTAACATTTCATGTCAGTGTTAGTCCCAAAAAATCATGTGCTTCCTGTTGAATGGTTTTCAGGTCATAGGAGTTTCCGGTTGCTTTATAGATATAAAAACTTTGCCGGAACAACTCGGCACTTTCTTCACGGTTGTTTAGATGAAAACTACACTCAGCCAAAATTGCCAAAAGGTCTGGAAGCAACTGATAAAAACCACTGTTGACGGATGCAAGGCGTCCTCGCTCAGCGATGCCTTGTGCTTCCTTGCAATGCCCGGTGATTTCTAATTCGCGAGCATAGTTAAAACAAATCAACGGAATATGTGCTTTTGTTTTCGGAAGCTGATTTAAGTGAAGTTCTATATAGGTGAGAAGCTGACTTAGTATGTCAATGGCCTCACTGTGATGATTTGCACGGATGTAGCAGTTTGCAAGGGTACTAATCAGATTGATTTCCTGCTCCGAATACAAACCAACGGAGATATTATCCGGGGAGAAGCTCGGAGAGGTCAGGCGGATGGCATCTGTAAGCAAAGCAACACCATCCTCAAAGCTGTAAGGGCCGTTTTCCGTACCTAAGATGTATTGGGAACGAAGTAAAAACTGTGTGGAGAGTACATCTTGTGGGGTAATGAGGGAGTTTAGCAAGTGATGCTTTTCAAGAGCTTCCTTGCGGATACTGGGGCGATCTTCTGGAAATGCTCGCTCAAAGCGTACGTTGCACTCCGTGATTTCGGTTTCCAAAATCGAAATCTTTGTTTCCTGCGTACTGAGAAGTGCAAAGTAGCGGTCGTCCGGGAGACCTAAACGGAACAGTAAGGCGCGTACCCGATTTCGGGAAGGCGTCTGCCGCCCGTGCTCAAAGCGTGATATGGTTATGGGCTCGCAAATACCTTCACATAGTTCTTCTTGCGTAAGTCCAAGCTCTATTCGACGTTGACGGATAACCTCGCCAAGGAATATCTCTTTCATGCAATGACCTCCATGTGATTCGATTGCTGAAATTGTAGCATGGACAAGACAGAAAGTCTAGGAAAAAGCCGGAAAGCGTTGCACAACGGCAAATGCTTTCCGGTTTTTTGGTACGATCGGGCCTATAAGCCGGGTTCTGTTTTGACAGCCATCTATCTAGCCCCGCAATTGCTCACGGGATCAAGCCACCTCTTGGGGACGGCCGGGCAAGCCTATTGTCCCACACACGGTGTTGCTCCGGATAGAGTTTACATCATAAAACCCATGTCTCCATGGGCTGGGTGCGCTCTTACCGCACCTTTTCACCCTTGCCTCGTCGATGCAAGCTCCATATCCCTCGCCCCGCCGCAAGCGGCAGGGCTCGCTCATTTCGCTGCATCTCCTCTCCCCACAAAAACCTTCGTTTTTGCGGGGGCCCCATTTGATAGGAGCGGAGGCGGTATCTCTCTGTTGCACTTGTCCTGGGGTCACCCCCGGCAGGCGTTACCTGTTATCCTTGCCCTGTGGAGCCCGGACTTTCCTCATCTGGCGCCTTTCGGCATCCATCCGCGGCTGTCCGGCCCGGTCGCTCCAGTATTGTACTCTAAATTGGGCCGGTTGTCAAATATCTTGCAAAATCTTTTCCGGTGGGATATACTAATAACTATAGTATTGAAAAAAGGCGGGTATCGCTATGGATGCTTTTGAAAACTATTTTGCGGGACTGAGGAACAAGTCCATTGCCGTTTTGGGCCTGGGGGTCAGCAATCGGCCCCTGGTGCGGCTGCTGCTGGAATTTGGCTGCGACGTGGTGGGCTGCGACAAGACCCCCCGGGAGAAGCTGGATGACGAGGTGCTGGCGCTGGAGGCGGCGGGCTGCAAGCTCCATGTGGGGGAAGGGTACTTAGACGGAGTCCAGGCGGACGTGGTCTTCCGTACCCCCGGAATGCACCCCGGGAACCCGGCCATTCAGGCCCTGAAAAGCCGGGGAGCCAGGATCACCTCGGAGATGGAGGTGTTCTTTGAGGTCTGCCCCTGCCACCTGATCGCCGTCACCGGTTCCGATGGAAAGACAACCACCACCACTCTGGTCAGCGAAATGCTGAAGGCCTCCGGGAAGACCGTCTGGCTGGGGGGCAACATCGGCACGCCCCTGCTGCCCCTGTGCCGTCAAATGAAAAAGGAGGACTTCGCCGTGGTGGAGCTCAGCTCCTTCCAGCTCATGGACATGGAGCGCAGCCCCCAGCGGGCGCTGATCACCAATCTGGCCCCCAATCACCTGGATATCCACAAGGATATGGAGGAATATGTGGAAGCCAAGAAGAATATCTATCGGTTCCAGGACGAAACCGGCATCCTGGTGCTGAACGCGGACAATGCCATTACTTCCCAGCTGCGGGGCAACGGGCAGACCCGGTTCTTCTCCCGGAAGGTGCGGACCAACTGCGTCTGGGAAGAGGACGGCGTGATCTACCGCCGGGGGGAGAAGATCCTGGAGAGCAAGGACATCCTGATTCCAGGCACCCACAATATTGAGAACTATATGGCGGCCATTGCCCTGGTGGAGGGCCTGGCCACGGACGATGCCATTCGGCAGGTGGCTAGGGCTTTTGGCGGCGTGGAGCACCGCATTGAGCTGGTGCGGGTGAAGGACGGCGTTCGGTTCTACAATGACTCCATTGCCTCTTCTCCCAGCCGGACCATTGCGGGGCTGCGCAGCTTCCCGGAACAGGTGATCCTGATCGCCGGCGGCTATGACAAGCACATCCCCTATGATGTGCTGGGGCCGGAGATCTGTAAGCATGTGAAGAAGCTCTTCCTGGGCGGGGCCACCGGCCCGAAGATCCGGGCGGCGGTGGAGGCAGCCCCGGAATATGCCCCCGGCAAGCCGGAGATCGTGGACTGCAAGGACTTTACAGAGGCAACTCTGGCCGCTGCCAAGGCGGCGGAATCCGGAGATGTGGTGCTCATGAGCCCCGCCAGCGCCGCCTTTGACCAGTTCAAGAACTTCATGGTCCGGGGTGAATACTACAAGAAGCTGATAAAGGAGCTGTAAGCATGGAGCTTTCGAAGGCGGCCTGGGCGGCCCGGAAGGTGCTGCCCCTGAAAAGCTGCGGTGCGGTGATCGTGGCGGCGGGCACGGCCTCCCGGATGGGGGGCATAGACAAGGTCATGGCCCCCCTGGGGGGAGAACCCATGATCGTAAGAACGGTAAGGGCCTTTCAGGACTGCGAGGCCATCCGGGAGATCGTCATCGTCACCCGGGAGGATCTGATCCTGCAAATTTCCGAGCTCTGCCGGGAGATGGACAAGGTGAAAGCTGTGGTTAAGGGCGGCGGCAGCCGGCAGGAATCCGTCTGGCTGGGGCTGAACGCCCTGTCCAAGGACATGGAGCTGGCGGCCATTCAGGATGGGGCCCGGCCACTGATCACCCCGGCACTCATCGACAAAACCGTCCGGGCGGCCCATAGCTATGGGGCGGCGGCCCCGGCTGTCCCAGTGAAGGATACCATCAAAATAGAGAAAAGCGGTCTCATCGAATCCACGCCGGACAGAAGCACCCTCCGGGCGGTGCAGACTCCCCAGGTCTTTGACTTTGACCTGCTGCGGGGCGCGCTGCAAAAGGCTGCATCGGACAAGGCTGCCGTTACGGACGACTGCTCTGCCGTGGAGCGGCTGGGGATGAAAATTCGCCTGGTGGCGGGGGACGAGCGGAACCTGAAGGTGACCACCCCTCTGGACCTGAAAATCGCGGAACTGCTGTTGGAGGAAGAGCAATGAGAATCGGACACGGTTATGATGTACACGCATTGGTCCCCGGCCGGGACCTGATTTTGGGCGGGGTGAAAATCCCCTACGAGCTGGGCCTGGAGGGCCACAGCGACGCGGATGTGCTGCTCCACGCCGTCATGGACGCCCTGTTGGGTGCGGCGGGGCTGGGAGACATCGGTCTTCACTTCCCGGATACGGATATGCGCTACAAGGGCGCGGATTCGGGGAAGCTGCTGGACAGTGTAGGCGAAAAAATCGATGCCGCGGGCTATAAAGTCGGCAACATCGATGTGACCATGATCGCCCAGAGACCCAAGCTGCGGCCCTATATCGACCGGATGCGGGAAAACATCGCCATACATCTGGGCATTGACCCCGCCAGGGTCAACGTAAAGGCTACCACGGAGGAGCACCTGGGCTTCACCGGCGAGGGCAAGGGCATGGCCTGCCACGCGGTGTGTCTGCTGGAAGAAAAATGAAAAAAGGAAACGCTGAACCAATCGACTGCGGCTGAGCGGCAGATACCCTGCCCGGAAACAAAATCTTTTGCGGTCAGCTCTTGCCGCTTTATTCAGAGCTTCCCTGACAAAATTTCCCTCTTGGGCATAGAATGTGCCCGGGAGGGAGTTTTTATGAAACAGTATATGATCACCTTCCGCTCGGTGACCTACGCCCAGCGGGGGGAGCGGAGCCTGGGGAAACGGGGGATATCCGTGTCCCTGGGCAGGACGCCCAAATGGATGGAGCAGCAGGGCTGCGGCTATGGGCTAAAGCTGCGCATATCCAACATTCAGGATGCCGCCCTGGCTCTGGCCCAGGATGGGGTAAGCTGGCGGAAAATCTACGTATGGGAAGCGGGAAGCTACCGGGAGATGGCCCTATGATCTATCTGGACAACGGGGCCACCTCCTTCCCAAAGCCGCCCCAGGTAATCCGGGCGGCGGCAAAAGCCATGGCCTGTGCCGCTAACCCCGGCCGGGGCGGCTATGAAGCCGCCATGGAGGCGGCGCGAACGGTCTTCGACTGCCGGGAGCAGGCGGCTGGGCTCTTTTCCTGTAAGCCGGAGCAGGTGGTGCTGACCGCCAACTGTACCCACGGGCTGAACATTGCCATAGAGAGCATCATCAAGCCCGGCAGCCGGGTGCTGGTTTCCGGCTTTGAGCACAATGCCGTTATGCGGCCCCTATACGCCCGGGACTGTCGGGTGACCGTTGCCGGACGGCGGCTCTTCTGCCGGGACGCGCTGCTGGAGGAATTCCGGGCTGCATTGCGGCAGGGGATGGACGGGGCGGTTTTCACCCATGTGTCCAATGTGTTCGGCTTCATCCTGCCGGTGCAGGAGATGGCCGCCCTGTGCCGGGCGGCGGGGGTGCCATTTATTCTGGATGCAGCCCAGTCCGCCGGAAGTCTTCCGGTGGACATGGGGGCTTTGGGGGCGGAATTCATTGCCATGCCCGGCCACAAGGGGCTGCTGGGCCCCCAGGGCACGGGCCTGCTGCTCTGCGCCCAGCCGGGAAAGCCC
>ERZ791830.281-NODE-281-length-59652-cov-4.078175_pt1 | contig 59652 bp, 33 predicted proteins | sample MGYA00509945_ERZ791830 | MGnify/ENA primary metagenome ERZ791830 (study PRJEB30046, sample SAMN00792021) | human gut metagenome | study: EMG produced TPA metagenomics assembly of the A metagenome-wide association study of gut microbiota in type 2...
TTTTTTCTTGTTTATTCATCCTTTTTTCTTTTTAGGCATGAGTTCTGCTAGGACTATGTTAGTTAAATAATGTATAATATTGGGCTTCAAGATATTAGATGTTTTTAAGATACGGGAGAGGATGATGATATGGAGCTTTGTTAACTTGTTCGCTGTATTAATATTAAGCAGATTTGATGGATAGAATCCGTTTGGCTATTTGGACTTTTATGCTTCTCTTATTCTCTGTTACTATATGGGGAGATGAAATCTATTTCCGGTCTTTGGGTGTAAAAGACGGATTGTCTCAGCCTTCCTCTATAGCAATATGGCAGGATCGGCTGGGGAGAATATGGCTCGGTAATAATGCTGTAAATTGTTATGATGGCATTTCTACTAAAGTAATTCGTTTGTCTGAATATTTCCCGTCTCTCGAAGATGCCAATATTCATAATTTCTGTGGAAATGATTCTACATTATGTCTTTTAGCGGAAAACAATATAATCTGTATTGATTTACAGATGAGGCAACCTTTCATGCCGGAGATTACAGCAACGGCTATTTGTTATTCAGATAATCAACTTTATACTGTTGAAGGACATTCACTTTATAGATGTAATATCCGGTCGGGAGAAAAAGAGATTTTGTTTTCTGATGAAAGATATGTTTTTACTCTCATAACTCCGATTGGCGATAATCAGTTTTGGATAGGGACGACCACTGGTGTATTGAAAGTTGATCTGACGGAAAAACGGATTATAACCACCTGTTTTCAGGAAGAGAACATAACTACTCAGTTCCTGGACTCGGAATCTCGTTTGTGGCTGTCGGCTAAATCAGGTTTAGCTGCTGTTGTTTCACTAAATGGTGAATCTATCGTTCTTAATGACTCGGGAGGTTCTTCCATACCCTATATTCATTGCTTTACTGAGGATACACGGGGGATAATATGGGTGGGAACTTTGGCCGGTCTTTATTGGATAGAGATGAAAACAAATGGTATTCCGGAAATAATGAGTAATCAGCCGTATATGGCGGAGACTTCGATTACTGCATTATTTACTGATCGGCAAGGAAATTTATGGATTGGACCCTATTATGGTGATATCCGGTATGGAAATATAGATTTGGATGATTTCAAATGTTTTTATAGCGACGAAAAAGTTGAGGATCGTCTGCATGGAACTGTTATCGGTTCTATGGCTGAAGATAAAGAAGGTAATTTGTATGTAGCATCTGAGGGCAGTGGTATAAACGTTCTGAACAAGAACAGGGAAGTAATCCGGCATATCACCAAGACTACCCACCGATTGCCGGATAATAAGATTCGTGCACTGTGGTATGATGAGCAGACGGATAACCTGTTTATCAGCGTCTATAAAAATGGACTTTGTGTGCTTGACAGGAAAACAGACCGTATCAGGCAGATCGATTTTTCGTTTTTTGATTCGGCTTCTCAGCTGACAATAGAAGAAATTGTTCCTTATCGGGATGTGCTGGTGTTACCGTCTACCCAAGGTATTTTTAAACTTGACAGGGAAAATCTGCATACCTCTTATTTGTTGGATAATTTGTTGCTGCAACAAAAATGTTCCGGAAATATTCGTACTATATATATTGATGACAAGGACCGCTTATGGGTGTCTTCATTGGAAGAAGGTTTATTTTCTGTAGATCTTAAATCACAAAAGGTGTTGTCTGTCTATGGAGATGGCTTGCAAAAAGGAAGTCGTATTCCCAGTGCCGTTAATTCGATTTGTGGTGATTCCAGGAATGGTTTATTCATGTCTACCCTGAATTCCGGACTTTTATTATATAATGAGGAAAAGAATGATTTTTCATCTTATAGGGAACAGGATCATTTTTTACTGAGTGATGTATGTTATAGTGTAACCCGTTCGTTTTACAGGAACCTGATCGTAACAACAGACAAAGGTGTTTCTATTTTGGACATGTCGGTAAAAAAGAAACCTCTTTCTGCATTTCATATTCCTTTAAGTAATCTGCCTGCCCCGCTTTCTCTCAGTGGTGATTGTGGCATTTATGTCTCACCGATGGACCGGAATGTTTATGTGGGTACCATATGCGGATTATTTTCTTTTAATGAGCAGAATCTAAATCGTCCGGGTAGGAATTACTCTTTGTTTTTCTCTTCGATCTCTGTGAATAATCAATTGTTGACACCTGCGAATTCGGATTTTCTTCAACAGGATATCGCCTTTTCCCGAAAAATAAAACTGCCTTATAACCTGAATACGATTAGTCTTACCTTTTCGACAAGTAACTATCTGCTTTCTAATTACGGACAATATGAATATAAGATGGAAGGTCTGGATGAACTGTGGATAACGACTTCCAACAGGACGATTACTTATTCTTCCCTGCGCCCCGGTAGGTATAATCTGATTGTCCGCGAGCTGGATAATCCTCAGAATGAAGTTTTGCTGGAAATTATAATTATGTATCCGTTCTGGCTTTCGTGGCCAATGATATTACTGTATGTTTGTGTAACGATTTCTATTATAGCCAGGCTGGTTTGGTTCAATAAAACAAAGACTCGACTGATGCTTTCCCTGGAGATGAAAAAGAGGGAGGTGGAGCAAATGGATAAATTGAACCGGGATAATCAGCAGTTCCTAACTAATATTTCCAATGAGTTCAGGAAACCTCTGACTGTAATCATTGCTATATTGAATAATATTGTTGCTGATGCAGCAGTTGTAGCCGGTAAAAACCGAATCGGGAAAGTATTGAAGCAGGTTGTTTATTTGCAAGGGTTAATTACCCGGTTACAGACGTTCAACAGAGAGGAACAGGAAGACGTTGCGTTTAGTTTCGGAAATCCTGTCTACGATGCGGAATCGCCTGTGGAAGAGGTGATTGGAACAGAAGATAACACTCTTTATACGATGTTGATAATAGACAGTGACAGCGAGATAAGGGCTTCGCTGAAAGAGACATTTTCGTTTGCCTATCGTTTGATTGAAGCGGAGGATACAAAGGAGGGTTATTTGATCGCATTGAGAGAACTCCCGGATATTATTTTGAGTGAGATCGATATGGCGGACGGTTCCGGGATAGAATTGTGCCGGATGATTAAGGCGCATGTAGATACATTACATATTCCTGTTATTCTGATGACTTACCAGCCATCTCCGGAACAACAGATTCAAAGTATTCGTTCCGGTGCTGACGATTATGTGGTCAAACCTTTTTTTATGGATTTACTTCAGCATAGATGTAATTCTCTGGTAAGAAACAGTAAACGTATTTTGTCAAGGTATATCAAGCAGAAAGAGGAACAGGATTACGTGCCGCTATTGGCAACTAACGTACAGGAAAAAAGACTGTTGGACACGGCTACCCGTGTTTTGGAAGAGCATCTGGAAGATCCGGAATTCGATATAGCCCGCTGGGCTAAATGTATGGGAATGGGGAGGACCAGTTTGTTCAACCAGATTAAGATGGTTACGGGAATGACTCCGAATGATTATATTGTTTCCTTTAAAATGGATCGGGCTAAACTTTTGTTATCAGATGATGTTTGTTGTCCTATAGCGGAAGTTGCTTATCGTCTCGGGTATTCTGATCCGATTTATTTCAGCCGTACCTTTAAGAAGCATGTAGGGGTATCCCCCATGCAGTACAGAAAAAATATGCTGGTGTCGCAGAAAGAGGAAGTATCCTAAAAAAACAGAAAGCCCGCCATATGGCGAGCTCTCCTCTTTTCAACTCCCTATTACTCTTTTTCTATCTCGATGAAAGTGTCTCGATAGTAAGATTCAGATCTTTTGTCTTGTGGTACATAATAAATGGGCGAAGAATAGTTGTTCTCTGCTTTTACTTTAGCAAAGTTCTCTGTATTGTTCAATTCTTCGGAATCCGGATATTTTATACGTTCAACCTGCGGTTTGATATTTGTGAAATACGGCGGGAAGTTAACCGGTTCCAGTTTCGGATGGCGGGTTCTGCGCAACTCTGTCCAGCATTCGTTAGGAGCCATCAGATTCAGGTGGATATACTTCTGCTGCATGATAATTTCTATCTGATCATCCAATGTTTTAGCTTTCTGGTATTCTGCTTTCAGGAAATCTCCATATGTCTGAACAATTTCGGCAGATGGTTTTTCCGGGAAATAACGCGGATAATCTGTCGCACTTGATACTGACAGGGAGTTTATATAATACCATAAGTCTGTTGAATGAGTCATAGCATCACTTATATGTTCACCGGCTGTTTTACCGGTTGAAGCATAGTTTCTGGCAGCTACTTCTGCCAGGAGCAATTCTGTTTCAGCCAGCGAGAACATATAAACCGGGAAATTAGCGTAGTAATAAGTAGCCGGGTTATACATGGATACGCAGTTTATATCGTAGTAACTCAGTGTACCTTTGGCATCGCGGTATGCAGTATTGTTATTGATATAGGATTTATGACGTTCCCATGTTCCTTCGTCGATATAATCCGGGCGCATGTTTTCTTCACTACCGGCGGCAATAGAGTCGTAAGCCGGCTGGTGGTATAGGTTGTCCATGCGGATACCACGATAGTCGTTGTAACGTGTCGGAGCGGCTATGGCCGGCAGACGCGGGTCATCTATTCCCGGTTCATATTTCAATCTGTTATGGTTCATTCTTTCCAGAATCACATTGGGGATGAATAACGAAGTAAAGCGTTCGAACCATCCACGGTTGATAGTACCGCCTCCCGGTAAATCTTTGGCCGGATTGGTAGGCAAAAGCCAGATCATATCTTTGGTGGGAAGTCCGTCCTGTATCGCTGATGCAATCTGAGTTTTTGCGTAGGCTTCGTCGGCAGCAGACATGCGGACTGCAAATTTCAATCTCAATGCATTGATATATTGTTTCCATAACTGAATGTCTCCTTTAAAGGCGACATCTTGTTTGGCAAAAGTAGCTTTTGCATCCGGAGACATTTTATCATAATCGGCAACTATATTTTCCGATATTTCTTTCAATTCATTGAGAATTGTTTTGGTAACTTCCAGGGGATCGTCATACTCTGCAAACAAAATTCCCTTGTTTCCCTGAATGGCGTTGTAATAGGGAATACTGTTGAAAAAGTCGATATTGCGGAGCATGGTATAGTCTTTCATAACAGTAGTCAGCTGGTAATATACGTAGCTGTTTGTTAATGTTTCTCCCGTATATTCTTCTTCGACTAATTGTTTGAAGATTGACCAGGTTTTCATTTTGGTATACATATTATTAAAATAATTACGTATACCGTTGTCTGCCGAGAATCCGTTACCGGTGGTTACATCTTCAAAATCCTGGTAAATACCGGCATAATTTTGTGTAGTAGGTCGAACACCGACCTGAGCATAAGCTGTAACACCGGCACCTGTCAATGACCACCACCATTCTCCGTAGTCCTGTACATAGACTTGCCATTCGTAAAGCGTTTTTGTGAACAGGCCGGCAGCCAGTTTGTCTTCCGGCGCCTGGTAGTTTTCAGGGTTGTAGAAATCTTCTTCCAGTTTATCCTGGCAGCCGGACAATAATAGTGAGGCTGCCGCCAAACCCGTTAATAATATATTTTTCATAATTTCTTGCATTAAATTGTGTATTTAGAAACTAACTGAAACACCGATACCGAAACTTCGGGTAGAGGGGAAGAATGAATATTCTTCGTAAGAGTTCGTACCGAGCGTTGATTCTGCATCAATATTCGGAATAGCCTTATAGAGGTAAAACAGGTTACGTGCTGTAGCTGTCAGAGTCACTTTTTGCAGTTTAGCCTTTTCTACGATTCTTTTCGGAATGGTATAGGAAATACCGATTTCGCGGAACTTGATATAGTCATTCTTATAGATATTATCCGGTTGCAGATCGGCCGACATGTCGTGGATGAATGTAGAATAGTATTCGTAGGCACTTAGGATGATATCATTCTTACTGCCGTCTTCCTTCACACCGTTGAGGATAAGACCATCATGATATACCCGGTTATCCTTGGCTCCGGCAGGGGCTGCTGTGTTGTGTTCACAGGGAACCTTTACGTTCTGTTCGTTGATGTAGTAAGCCAAACCGCCATGTTTCTCGTCACGATAAGGCAAAGATTCCTTTGACAGACCGTTACCGATAAGGTAGTAGTTGGACATAGATAACAGAGCTCCACCGAATTTGTAGTCAAATCCCAGGTTGATATTGAAGTTCTTATAGTAGAACGATGTATTGAAACCACCGATGAAAGATGGATTGATGTTGGAGTTTTTCTTGAAACCGGCATCATAATCCAGTACATAGAAACCATTCGAGCTTACAACACGGTTGCCATGTTCATCTTTCTTATAATCATAGGTAAGTAATTCACCCATTGGCTCACCTACTTCGGCCACAACTTTGTATCCTGTTCCGCCACCGATTAATTTCTGTGTAATACCCGGATATAACTTCTTCACCTTTGCATACTGATTTGCTGCAGTGAATGATACATCCCAACGGAAATCTTTGCCTACCAGCGGAGTCCCTTTCAGGAAGATTTCATAACCGTAGTTATGTACGTTACCGGCATTAATCCTGATTTCGCTGTATCCGGAAGTGGATGACAGAGGAACGGACATAATCTGGTCGTATACATTATTCGTATAATAAGAGAAGTCGAATTCAAGTCTGTTCTGATCGAAGAAGCGTAAGTCCATACCGATTTCATATTCTCTTTTACGTTCAGGTTTCAATAAACCGGAGAATAGGGCACTTGGAGGTGTTACGATCGAAGCTTCGGTTTCTGCAATCTGTCCCAAGCTGAAGACGTTGTTTGCAAAGTAGCGGGAAGCAGGACGACCGGCATCGGCCCAGGCCATACGTATCTTACCGAACTGCAATTGCGGGATTGGAATCTGGTCTTTGAAGTTCCAGTTGAATGAGATACCCGGATAGAAGTAGGAGTTGTTTCCTGCGGGTAAAGTAGAAGCCCAGTCATTTCTTCCGGTAATTTCTACATAATAACGTTCGTCCAGGGAGAGAGTCACACCGCCGTAAAGACTGTAGAGGAAGTCGGAACCGCGCGACATACCTCTAACCTTCCCTTTGTCGCCAGCGCCTGGCCATGAGCCTTCATTATTCAATGAGTACCAATCCGGATAAAGCATGTCACCGTATGTTGAAACGTTAATGCTCTTATCTTCATTGCTGCGGTAACCTCCACCGAAGAAAGCCAGTACATTTAAACGGTCTTTCATGAAATTCTTGTCAAAATTCAACATTGCATCGTAGTTCTGTACTACATAACGTTCTTCTTTCCTAGAATATTTACCACCGACCACGTTGGGCTCCGCCTGAGTAACTCTGGCTTTCTGGTTATATTCAATATCCGTATAGTCGATACCTCCCTGTAGCACAAGGAATACATTTTTATGGAAATCGAACTTACCTTTTAATGATGTGATCATGTGAAATTTATCATCCACATTCCTGTTTTCGCGTTGGTGCCACAGCAAATCCATGATATTGGACCCATAACTGCTCATAGTCAGATCTTCCTTGTTCCGTTTGTATCCGGAATCATCTTTATATAGTCGTTCCAGCGTTGAAAATGGTTGGTCTCTGTTGATACCGTATGAAACGAGACCTCCGATATTAGGATAACGGTTTTGGGTGACAATATTATAAAGGTTTGAATTGATTTCGAAAGTAGCAAACTTCGATGCGTTCATTTTTCCGGAGAAACTGAGGATATTCTTTTTCTGTTCAAAATTATCCAGAATACCCTGATATTTATAATTGGTATAGGAAACACGCATATTTCCCATTTCATTACCTCCGGCAATGGCGACGTTGACGTTGTCTGAATAGCCTTTACGGAAGAAATCCATAAAGTTATCCGGCTGTGCTTCGTAGTTGATAATATTACCGTCTATATCCATGATCGGCTTGCCGTCAAAAGCGGGTCCGAAGTTGAAGCGGGAAGTACCCAGTCTTCTCATGGAGGTTCCATCGGGCAATTTACCTGTCAGTTCATCATAAACACTTGTTCCCGTACCGAATTCATTCTGAAAATCAATATAAGAAACCGGTTGTTCAACGGTATACTGGAAAGAGGCCGTTACTCCTAAACCTCTGGTATTGGCCCCTTTTTTGGTTGTGATCAATACAACGCCGTTGGCTCCTTCACTACCATATAGAACGGATGCTTTCGCTCCTTTCAGGATTTCCATTGATTCGATATCTTCAGGGTTAATATCATTGATACCAGCGCCATAGTCGAAAGAGTTCAACGGGTCATAACCACGGGTTGCCATAGATGATTCCTGGTCATGAATGGGCACACCGTCTACAACGAACAACGGGCGTGTCTTGGAGGATGATTCCAGACTGGCTGCTCCACGAATCTTAATGTTTACACCTCCGGTCGGACCTGCTGCACTCGACTGGATACCAACACCGGCAGCTTTACCATATAGAGATGTTAAGGGGTTTGCTGCCTTACCGGCAAGCGTGAATTCGTCTCCTTTGATGGTTGTTAATGCATAACCAAGGCTTTTATGAGAACGTTTCATTCCGAGGGCGGTAACAACGACTTCATCGATAGCTTGCGAGTCTTCCACCAATTTGATATCCAGATTTTCCTGTCCTTTATAGGCGATTTCCTGTGTCGTATAACCCAGAAATGAAATTTGTATTATTTCGCCTTTTTTGACTCCATTCAGGACGAATTTTCCATCACTGTCTGTTATGGTTCCTTTAGAGGTACCTTTTACTGCAACTGATGCTCCGGCTACCGGTCCAAGATCGTCTGCGACGATACCTGTAACTTTCCCTGATTGCTGATTAACTTCAGAAGTTTCTCCTATTGTCCCTTCGGATGCGAAGGCATTCCAGGCAGATCCTAATGAGGCCACCAGCAATAATGCGCTGATAGGTCTGTAGATCTTAAACATAACAATTAATTTAATTAGACATATAATTAACAAACGTTTTTTAAAACGTTGCAATGTATGCCTGGAATAGGGAATGGAGTTGTTATTAATTGATATTTAACTTGTAACAAAAATACAAGTGTATGATTTTACATAGGGTTTGTACTAAAATTACAGGTTTTTATACTTATATGTTAGGAATAGCTGTAGTGAAAAATAAATATTATTAATATATCCGAAGAGATTCGTAAAAACAATTGGATGATTTCATTTGCCCTATATGCTAGTGTGGTCGTTGTGTACAAAAGGAATGGAATTATCAGTCAGAATGTCTTGTATTCGGTAAATATTTTTACCTTTGTTTATCATGACAAAGTAAAACATACAATTATGGCTGTTATTTATCCGATTGGAATTCAGAATTTTGAGAAGCTACGTAAAGATGGATATCTTTATATTGATAAAACTGCTTTTGTACATGAATTGGCTACGACAGGGAGTTACTACTTTCTGAGCCGTCCAAGACGTTTCGGCAAAAGCCTGCTGATCTCAACGCTGGAAGCTTACTTTGAAGGTAAGAAGGAGCTTTTTGAAGGGCTGGCATTGGAAAATCTGGAAAAGGATTGGATAAAACATCCGATTTTGCATATAGACCTGAATACGGAAAAATACAATACTCCGGAAAGTCTGGAGCGGATATTGAACTTTACTTTGTTGAAGTGGGAAAAGCTGTATGGGACCGGAGCCGGTGAGACTTCTCTTGCTCTGCGTTTCCGGGGAATTGTTGAGCGTGCGGTTGAACAAACCGGTCAGCGTGTCGTGATCCTGATCGATGAATACGACAAACCGATGCTCCAGGCAATCGGGAATGAAGAATTGCAGGCGGCTTACAGAAGTACGTTGAAGTCATTTTATTCGGTCATGAAGACCATGGACAAATATATCCGTTTTGCCTTCTTGACCGGAGTGACGAAATTCGGAAAGGTAAGTGTGTTCAGCGATTTGAATAATCTGCAGGATATCAGCATGGATAAACGTTATGTAGATGTTTGTGGGATTTCGGAAAAAGAAATTCATGATTATCTGGAACCTCAGTTGCATGAGCTTGCTAAAGCTAATAAGCAGACGTATGAGGAAATTTGCCAAAGACTGGAGCTGAATTATGATGGGTATCATTTTGTTGAAAATAGTATAGGAATCTATAATCCTTTTAGTCTGTTGAATACGTTTAAGACATTGAAATTTGGCAGTTACTGGTTTGAGACGGGAACTCCTACCTATCTGGTCGAATTGTTGAAACGGGCAGAATACGATTTGTCAGAAATAGGCAGGGAAGAGATAGATGCGGATGTATTGAACAGTATCGATATAGCCTCTTATAACCCGATACCTGTCATCTACCAAAGCGGTTACCTGACCATCAAAGGGTATGATGAGGAATTCGGTATGTACACGCTCGGCTTCCCCAATAAAGAGGTGGAAGAAGGTTTTATGCGTTATCTGCTTCCTTTTTATACTACCGTAAAAGAGGGTGAGACAGCTTTTCAACTGAAGAACTTTGTAACGGATCTCCGCAAAGGCAATCCGGAGGGTTTCCTTCGTCGCTTGCAGACGTTTTTCTATGGTGTACCGTATGAATTGACCGGTGGGGTAGAGCGGTACTATCAGAATGTTCTTTTTATAGTCTGTAGACTGATGGGTCTTTATGTCCAGGCGGAATACCACACCTCTTATGGTCGTGCGGATATGATTTTGCAGACGAAGGATTATATCTATATCTTTGAATTTAAGTTGGATGGTTCGGTGGAAGAGGCGTTGCAACAAATAGAAAGCCAAGGGTATGCCCGTCCGTTTGAAATGGATAGACGGAAGTTGGTAAAGATAGGAGTGAATTTTGATTCCCGAACCCGAAGCATGGATAAGTGGAAGATATCATAATATGACTGTTAAAGAGTTGTTTAATACTATATATACGCAATATTACGCTAAATCATTCCGGTTTGCAAACCTGTATGTCCGGAATGATTTGGCTGCCGAGGATATTACAACCGATAGGTTTGTCTGTATCATGCATTTATTCTTATCGAAGCATTTTCTCTATTTTTAGTGGGGTCATTTATTTTTTTCATGCGTTTGTATTAAAAGGATCTGTGTAATGTTGGTTCTTTAACTATGACTGAAGCTTCAACAAGATGTGAAGATGGAGGGAAAGAACAATGTTCTTCAATGGACTGTGGAGAATTTTGGATCAAAATGGCTCAAGTCCATGGTGCACCAGCTAAATAATAATTAGGGGAAAGGCTGTTCTGATAGAGCTTGATTTTAGAGCGTTATCTATATTAGAACAGCTTTTTCATAAAAAATGCTAAAAGTAAAAGTAGTATGTTTATCTATATCGAGAATGTCCGATTATTGGAGATCCTTCCTGTTCCTTGGTTATTAAGGATGAGAAAGGAGAAATCGTAAATAAATATTATCCTCTTGTTGAAAAATTGTCATATATCAATGATTGTATTTTTCGAAAACTTGATAACGAGATTCTTTTTGTAGAAGATATGCGTGATTCTATTTTTTCTTTGAGAGGAGATAAATTAACTCCGAGATATTTTGTTGATTATAAGGATAAATCAATGAGTAAGGTAGATCGTAAGAGTATTTTAAAACGAACTAGGGAACCTCTTATTGTTCAACAAGAAAATTTACAATCAGCTATTGATAAGGGATTTGAATATTGGCAGAAAGAAGGACTTCTTACTGCTGAAAGAGTCGAAGAATTAAAGAATATGATTGAGGAACGATTCCCTGACCGAAATAACATTGGTGAGACAAATCCTGTACTCTTTTTGTTGAAAGTAAAGAAATAATAATTATAAAATTGAAAATATATGAAAAGGATTTATTTATACATTGCTATTCTGGTCAAGCAGACTTTATTCCCCGGAAATGTACCTGTTTTTCCCTAAAGGGCAGTTGCCGTTTCTTTATATCCTGCCTGCTTATTCCCTTGAAGGTAGTAGTTGTTTCCCTATAGGCCGGATTTTAGTCACTATGTAATTGCATATAGATAACTATGTAACGTCACATATATAACTATCTATTCATTATACACGTTTCAGCCTTCAGGAGCTTCCTCCCTTTGATAATCAGATCATAATCCTGAAGGATGAAAATAGTTGGCAGAAATACAATCTGACAACTATTTTCAGGACGCTACAGTACATATTTTACCTCAATGATACGTTTTATTATCATTTCAGGATAATACTTTATAAATCAACGCCTTGAAGTGGCTGAAGGCTGAAAGATAAATATATGGATCCCGCTTGTAGGAGCCATTTTAAATACCAGCTACAGTCATTTGCAGTAGTTGCCGCGGTTATGAAAAATCACTGCGGCACTTATTTGAAATGGCTGCCTACCCATTCTGAAAAAAACGTAAACTTTTCGATAAAAAGACGTAAGCTTTTTCTCTGAAGGTTTCACCTTTTTCTATAACCGACTCAGCAATTCCTGTATATCCATTCATTTCAATGGATATACAAACCTTTATCCTTATTATTTTCTCCCCAACATGTCAAAGAACGCTAGGTCGGAACGGGTTTGACATGTTGGGGAGGGAACCCGTAAACTGATCTATCGTGCGATTGACCGTATCCGTGAAAAATATGCCCCGGTATTATTTTATTTATTCTTGTCGAAGCATTTTTTTTATTTTTAATGGGGTCATTTATCCTTTTTCATGCGTTTGTATTAAAAAAGCATCTGTGTAGTGTTAGTTCTTTTACGGATGGTATACGGATAATTATATTTAATGCTTATGAAAAAATCACCCCGGAATATATCCATTATAATTCCTTGCTTCAATGAAGAGGAATGCATCGATATGCTATATCGGAATTTGCATCCTGTATTGGATAAATTACTTTTCCCTTATGAATTAATATTTGTTGATGATGGAAGTACAGACCGCACTTTAGAGATCTTATTGTCTCTATCAGAGCAGAACCCTCATGTTCGTTGGTTAAGTTTTTCCCGGAACTTTGGACATCAGAAAGCATTGAAAGCCGGTTTGGATTATGCACAGGGTGACGTCGTTATTACTATGGATGCGGATATGCAACACCCCTCATCTCTGATCTCTACTATGTTAACTTATTGGGCGGATGGATATGATATCGTGGATACGATTAGAATAGATAACAAACAGTGCAGTTATTTCAAAACGATTACTTCCCGTTTTTTTTATCGTCTGATGGATTTTTTGTCTGATATTGCGATAACAGAAAACGGTGCAGATTTCCGTCTACTCGACAAGAAAGTTGTCAAGGTTTTGCGAGATTGCCGTGAAGAATACCTGTTTTTGCGGGGGATGGTTTCATGGGTTGGTTTTCGCCGGATACAGATACCTTATCAGGCAGGGATACGCTATGCTGGAACAACAAAATACTCTTTTAAGAAAATGGTCTTGTTTGCTGTTTGCGGGATAACCTCTTTCAGCATCCGTCCGTTACGCTTGGCTGTTCTTTTTGCTGCTTTTTTCGCATCACTTTCCGTTGTGGAAATTATTTATGTATTATATGCTGTTTTTATTTCGGGGCAGGCTGTGACAGGCTGGGCGTCTCTGGCTATACTGATTTCTGTGTTGGGGGCAGTAATCTTATTAATGCTCGGTATTATAGGAGAGTATTTGGGTAAAATGTTTATGCAGTGCAAGAACCGTCCTGAATATATTGTACGGTCGGGAAATTGTTCGTCATCTTTTAATATGTAACCGGCTAAATATAAATACTATGAATATGCCAACAAGGATAAAAAGGTATTGCCCTTTATTTTTTATACTGGTGATGACGTGTATCGTTTATTATCCTTTACCAGAAAATGATTTTCTGTATTATTGGGATGATCAATGGTGTGTGATTAATCCGTATACTTCCGGGGGACTTACCTGGGAGAATATGTACCGAATTTTCACAGAGACTCATGGCGGTCAGTATTCACCCCTGAATGAAATAGGCTATGTACTTATTTATTCATTATTCGGGTACTCTCCGGCGATATTTCATTTGGCCGGTTTGGGAGTACATCTGTTGAATGTCGTGTTGCTTTATTTTTTTCTTTCCGGTCTATTGACTCAATCATCCCGGCTTACGACGATGTATAACAAACAAATCGTTTTTCTGGCTACTTTGTTATGGGCAATCCATCCGGTCAACGTAGAACCGGTTGCCTGGATAAGCGCATCCAAAGTCCTTGTTTATACATCATTTTATTTAACGGGACTTTTATGCTACTTAAAATTTATCCGTACGGAAAAGTTAAGTTATTATGTGGTAACTCTGGCTTTAGCTCTTTGTTCCTGTTTAGGGAAAGAACAGGCTGTGATATTTCCATTATGTTTATTACTGGTCGATTTTGTAACAGACAGAGGACTGCTTCGCCTGAAGATATGGGAAGAAAAATTGCCTTTCCTGTTGCTGTCTCTTTATATGGGAACCATCCCCATGCTAGCACAAGGGTTCTACCGGGAAGAACTGGATTATCCGCTGATTGACCGGCTTGTTTTTGCCACTTATTCCTTAATTGAGTACCTAACAAAGTGTTTGTTGCCAATTAAGTTGTCTTATCTATATCCTTTTCCAATGCTACCCGGATACCCTATGCTTCTTCGTTTCTGGTTTTATCCGGTTGTTGTTGTCTTTGTTGTATATAGTATTTATCTGTTGCGACAAAAACAGATTATTGCTTTTACTTCGTTATTTTTTCTGATTCATCTTTTATTTGTACTTCATATAATTCCTATTTCACGATTTGCGATTGTGGCCGATCGGTATGTCTATTTGCCAGGTATAGCTATTTTTCTTCTTATGACCTATTTATTTGTAACATTTATATATTCCAAGGTAAAACGGATAAAGGTTATGATGATTATAGGTCTGATTATTTATTTATGTTATTTGGGTGGTTACACGAATAATTATGTCAGACAATGGAAAAATACCGATAGTATCAAAAAGGAACTTCGGGAATTAATAAACGAACGAAAAGATATCAAAAATATGCATGAGTTAGAAAAACTCATGCGTAATTAATAAATAATAATTAAAATAGGAGGTAAGCATGAAAAAGAAAAGCTTTCTGAAAATTGGTGGAGCAATGCTCCTAATGGCAATCGTGTTAAACATTCAATATGCCTGGGGAGATTATGGCGTAAAGGATCATCCGCTTCATTTAGAAGTGTTGGCACAAAATAATGATACTGGTGATCGTGCTAAGGCTGCGGGAGAAGGATCTCTTTGGACTAAAACTGTAGAAGAATGCTCTGTATCTGCAAAAGGTGCAGCTGGCTCCACTGTTACTATTTTTGGTGTAAAACTTAAAATTGAAGCTGGTGGAGAGGCAACTCTGTCTGTTAGTAAAGCTTCAACAAGTTGTGAATCAGGAGGAAATGCTCAATGTTCTTCATTATCCTGTGGTGATTTTTGGATACGATTTGCACAGGCCCATGGTACAGCTGCTGCAGATTAGTAATTAGGGAAAGGCTATTCTGAAAATAGATTGATTTTGTTGAAAGTAAATCATTTGGAGTAGCCTTTTTTAAGATATATATTAATTGAAGAAAGTAATATGAAAAAAGAAATATTATATATTTTATTGGTCTTAATTTTTATAGCTTGTACTTCGACAAAAGAAAAGCAAAAGGGAACTGAAATGGGTGATGTCGTTTCTATACCGATAACAGATATGGAGACTGATTATGGAAAACTATCTGATTTTGCAGAAGAGATAAAAATGATTCCGCTTGAATTCTCGGATGACTGTATTTTGGGGGAAATCAGAAAGATTGTGATGTCTGATAGTTGTATTTTTGTATTGGAAAGAGCTAATCAAAAGGGTATTTATGTGTTTGATCATATAGGAAAGTATTTATATAGGATTGGAAACCGTGGACAGGGGCCTGAAGAATTTATAAATTTATCAGATTTTTCATTGAATGAAGAACAACGATTAATCTATTTATATGATATAACTCGGACACGAGTTCTTATTTTTTCTTATGAAGGAGATTTTGTTAAAGATATACAGATGAATTATTATGCGGATAATTTTGAGTATCAAAATGGATTATTCTATTTGTATCGGGAAAATGTGTTTTATGGTGATCCTTCATATTCATTAGTTATCAAAGATGATAAAGGAGAAACTGTAAATAAGTATTATCCGGTTATTGAGAAATTATCATATACTAATTATTGCATTTTTCAAAAACTTGATAATGAAATTCTTTTTGCAGAAGATATGCGTGATTCTATTTTTACTATAAAAGGAGATAAATTGTCTCCTAAATATTTTATTGATTATAAAGATAAATCAATGAGTAAAGTAGATCGTGAGAGTATTAGGAATGGTAAGCGTAAATCTTATTCTGTAGTACAAGAATGTAAGAAAATGGCTGGAATTAGTGATATATTTGAAATCAATGATAAGGTATTTATAAATAATATATATATATTTACTCCTAAGTTTACTGTTTACGATAAGAAGACTCAGGAAGTAAAGACTTTTACCTGTTTATTAAACGATCTATCATTTGTTAATATAGATAATCCTGTAGGTCAGTATAAAGATTATCTGATATCAATAGTGCCACAAGAGTCTTTACAAACTTCCATTGATTATGGATTTGAATATTATAAGAAAGAAAAACTACTGACAGATGAAAAAGCAGAGGAACTGAAAAATATGATTGAGGAACGTTTTCCCGATCGAAATAATATTGAAGATACTAATCCACTAATCTTTTTATTAAAGGTAAAGAAGTAAATATTTTAAAATCGAAAGTATATGAAAAGAATTTATTTATACATCGCAATTATAATTTCTTTGGTGGCAAATATAATTTTTTATTCTAATCTGAAAAAGAATGAAAATAAAGTTGTTTCACAGAGTGAGGTGGTTTCGGATGATTATGTTTCGGATGAATTGGGTAAGGCCTATTCATATGTAAAACTGAATGGGAAAAAGCTAGAGAATGTGAAGGGTACTTTATCATATCAGGATAAAACAATAGGTGTCGTTGAATTAGAGAGCTTGATAAGGGGTTATAATGTGGTTTTTTATTTTTCGGATTTATCATGTTCCACCTGTATTATGGAGCATATAAACTCATTGGAAAAGCTGAAGAAGATAATCGGAGGTAGTATACTTATCATATCCCATGTGCCGCGGAAAGATGTACAGAATGAATTGCTGCGGTTGAAATCGGAGATGCCGGTTTTCTATATGGATCAAAAACAGGTATCTGTATTCGAAGATTTGAGTAATAGTTATCACACGGCTACATCAGTGATGATTATGGATGATATGCATATCGTTAGTTCCTGTGTGACAGATAGCAATACAAAACATTTTAATTCTGAGTATTATGATGCTATTATACGATTCTTTAAATATAAGGTGATTTATTAATTTCAACAAAGAGAATCGAACTCTATTTGGATGAAAACGATAACAGGAATTTTGTTATTCATACTTTTTTGCATATTTATCCGGATTGCAGTGGGAGAGTTATGTATAGTACCTTCCGGTAGTATGGAACCGACACTCCTTTGCGGTGACAGGGTTTGGATAGATAAGATTACGTATGGAGCACGTTTTCCTGCTAAATGGGCGGATATTCCGGTTATCAATGTTTTCACATGGATACGCCTGTTGCGGGAAATGGACAGGAATACTCATTGGAAGTACAGGCGGCTTCCTGGAATGGGTTATCCGGGAGTCGGTGATATAGTGGTTTTCAACAGTCCGGAAAATATGGACCAATTATTAGTAAAGCGAATTACCCGGATAAAGAAAGAAAATGATACTTTACATATCAGCCGGGGCAATTATCTGTTCCTGAGAAAACTAATTGCAGAGGAAGGAAACGATGTGAGGATGAGAAAGCGCACTGTTTATATAAATGGCATTTGCGATTCTATTTATAGGCTTAAACGTACTTATTATTATGTTGAGGGAGATAACTCAGCCGATTCAAGGGACAGCCGATATTTCGGATATATTCCGGAAACCTTAATTGTGGGTAAATTTAATTATGTACTATTCTCTGTTAACAATCTGGGGAATAAAGGCAAAAAGATTAGGCTTGGACGCTTTTTTTATAAAATAACCAGATAGGTCCTGATTCTTTTATCTTACATTGTTCCAGCCAAAGAGTTTGTTTATAATAATCAACGTAGTTCTTGTAGAACGATGGAATAATAAATACAAAAATAGAGTAAAAAAGTATTATATCCCTTTATAAAGGAATGATATTGTATGAAAAAAGAGATTTGGCACAAAAAAGTGACCTCTTAGGCTTGATTTTTTTACCCGAATCAATAATATCTCATACATATTTGGTCAATTGCTAATAAAAATGCATTTGTTCTACAAGAACTATGGAATAATGGTCCATTGCATAATAAATTAGAAAGAATGTTGAGAACAAAACAATGTGACTATAAAAGACTATATGAAAAATATGTAGGTCAGATGTATTCATATGGTAAGGCACTCGGTGTTGATGATGATGCGTTGTATGATCTGATTCATGATGTATTCCTACATTTTTTTGAACATCAGAATGAGATTGTCGATAATGACAATGTAAAATATTATCTTTTCCGGTGTTTGAAAAATCGGATGATTTCTGAAAAGCGAAAGGAAGTTACTATGGAAGATATTGATGAATCAGATGATTATGTATTCTCTATTGCTGTGTCCGGACTGGATTATATTGAAGAAGAGGAGGAGCGAAAGGAAATTGCCGAACAAATTGAAAATATGTTATGCAGTCTTACGGGACGACAAAGAGAAGCCATTTATTTGCGCTATATGCAAGAATTAGAGTATGATGAAATTGCTGTATTACTGAATCTTACGACAAAGGGAACACGTAAATTAATATATCGCGCAATCGAACGTATGCGTGAGCAATATGGTCCTGTTTTATTTTATTTTTTTCTTTCCAATCATTTTTTTCCATTTTAATGGGGTCATATTTCTTCTTTGTGCGTATTTATTTAAATGAATACTCATAAAGTTAAGGAATGAGCGATAAACAAATACCAGAAATAGTACATCGATTGTTGCATGACCACAGTTTTGTCATGTGGTGTATGGTGCCGACCCAAGAGTTGGATATTAAATGGCATGCTTGGATAAAAGAACATCCGGAAAACCAGCGGGCTATTGACGAAGCACGTTTAATATTAAGATCAGTACGGTTGAACGAGTATTCTATTCCGGATGAAAAATCAGAACAAATTTGGCTGAGGTTGCAAAACGAAATGCAGCAAAAGCGTTTTAAAAAGCGTAATCTATTTATGAGATATGCAGCGGCTTGTGCTGCTTTTGTAACAGTTAGCCTGGCAGGATACTGGTTAATGGATAGAGGTCTATTTTCTGGAAATAATCTGATGACAGGTATCGGTATGGCTATTGACACGGTTCATACGGAGGTTACATTGATAACAAAGGATCACAAAGTCATAAATGTGGAGGACAATACCTTGATCTCTTTCAACTCTGATGTAACGATGAAAAACTCTCAGGATGAAGAACTCGTTGTAAAAAAGATTGAGGCTGAAGGGATTGAAAAGAATATTGATGAGACAGTGATGAATACATTGGTCGTACCCAAAGGGCGCCGTTCTTCATTATTACTGGCTGACGGTTCTAAAATTTGGATAAACTCAGGGAGCGTGCTGCGTTTCCCTTCCCGGTTTGAAGGTGACGATCGTACTATCGAAGCGGAGGGTGAAATTTATATCGAGGTCGTAAAAAGTGGCAAACCTTTTCATGTGAAAACGGCTAGTTTTACAGTCAATGTGTTGGGGACTAAATTCAATCTTTCCGCTTATGGTGACGAGCAGGCACAATCAGTAGTTTTAGTAGAAGGTAGCGTGATGGTTGACACAAAGGAAGAAGAAAATATACAATTAACTCCAAATCATAAGTTGACCCTTCAGCCTGATAAACACGAAATTAATGAGGTAGATGTTTTAGACTATATCTCCTGGAAAGATGGCGTACTTATTTTTAAAGGAGAAACAATGGAAAATATCCTGATGCGTTTAAGTCGTTACTATAATGTGCAAATTGAATGTGCTCCTGGTATTGCCCGGCGGACAAGTTCCGGTAAACTCGTCTTGTTTGATAACATAGAGCAGGTCATGGAAACTTTTTCAATGCTTTATAATGTTCATTATCGCTTTGAATCAAATACATTACTAATAGAATAATAACTTAAAAAGAATTGCCTATGGAATATAGAATATGAAAAACGCTTGAAATTAAAAGTCCGAACGATGGGCAAGATCGTCCGGACTTGTCAGAGATTTAAATTTTCCAATTAAAAATGAAAAACCTAAAGACATACAAATGTATGAAAAAAATCAGACATATTATTGTATTACTGCTGAGTATGGGTATAACCTGTGCTTATGCAAATAATGAGTCGTTTATTTCGATAGAACAAATACTGGAACAAAAACAGTCCACTATGCTGGACGTTCTTAAATTCATAGAAACCGAGACCGGTTATGTGTTTTTCTATTCCGATGAGATCAAAAGCGAGTTGAATAGAAAAGCGCAAACTGGAGTAGTGAAAGGTTCTATACAAGAAATTCTTAATCCGCTGTTTGAGAAGACAGAACTAACTTATCAGATAAATGGTAACCAGGTGGTGGTAAAAAGGAAAGCGATTTCCGGTCCTGTTTCTTTGCCTTCGGTTTCGCAAAAGAAAAGTATAACGGTAACCGGAGTTATTACTGATGAAACCGGTGAACCTTTGATCGGTGCCAATATCTGGTTGAAAAACAGCTCTACCGGAGCTGTGACCGATATCGATGGTAAATATACGATTAAAGTAGATGGAGTCGGCGGAGTTCTTACCTTTTCTTATATGGGGATGAAGAGTGTGGACATTGCCATAGGTAACCAGACGACTATTAATGTAACATTAGTTGCCGACGACGAAGTGCTGGATGAAGTGGTGGTTGTCGGTTATGGCCGTCAGAAGAAAGAAAGTGTTGTCGGAGCTATTTCCACAGTGGATGTGTCGAACCTGAAAGTGCCGGGATCATCTATTTCGAATGTGCTGGCCGGACAGTTGGCTGGTGTTGTTGCAATGAGTCGGTCGGGAGAACCCGGTAAGAACAGCGCTGCCGATTTTTATATTCGTGGTGTATCTTCATTTAAAGGAACTTCTACTCCTTTAGTGTTGGTAGATGGTATCGAACGTGAGTTGGATTTGGTGGATACTGACGATATTTCTTCTTTTTCCATTCTGAAAGATGCATCTGCATCTGCTGTTTATGGTGTACGTGGAGCAAATGGTGTAATTCTTATTACGACAAAAAAAGGGAATGTAGGGAAGCCGGTTATCAACGTGCGTGCCGAAGCTGGTATCACCAGCCCGACGAAAATGCCTAAGATGGTCAACTCTGCACAATGGGCCGATTTGTACAATGATATTCAACCGGGTTATTATTCACCGGAGGCGATTGAGAAATATCGTACCGGTGCCGATCCTGACCTTTATCCGAATGTCGACTGGCTCGATGCTTTATATAATGATCTGGCATCCAACCAGCGGGTTAACCTGAGTATTACGGGAGGAACCGATATTGTGAAGTATTATATTTCAGGTTCTTTTTATAATGAAAGTTCTATTTTCAAAAGTGCGGGCAATTTGTATGATTATAATTCATCTGTCCATTATGACAAGTTCAACTTCCGTGCCAATGTGGATCTGGCATTAACCAAAAGTACGACGCTGAACCTTAATTTGGCTAATATATATGAAAAGCGGTTCGCTCCTGGTGATAATGATAAAAATAACAACGATCGGATCTGGTCGTATACTTATCAGACATCGCCCAATGCGTTTCCTGTTGAATATTCGGATGGGACGATTGCCGCTCCGTCTACCGATTCGGGATATAACCCGTGGAACATGCTAGTGCATTCAGGATATCGCGAACAATTCTGGAACTCTTCGCAATCCCTGATTGGACTGACCCAAGATATCGGTGCTTTGTGGGAACCATTGGAAGGGTTGACTGGTAATTTCAAATTCTCATGGGATGCATGGAATACGACGATACAGCGCAGAAGTAAAGAACCGACCCAGTATCATGCAACCGGAAGAGATGCCGATGGAAATCTTATTTTCGGTTCGCCTATCCGTACTGGTAGCGGGGAGTTGGCTTATGCGATCGACCGCGATGGTACAATGACTACTTATATGGAGGCATCTTTGAATTATGACCATTTGTTTGCTGAGAAACATCGTGTAGGAGCTTTGTTCCTTTATAACCATAAAATACATACACGTACGCAGGAAAAAGACAAATTCAAGTCTTTACCTTATAAAAACCAAGGTATTGCCGGGCGTGTGACCTACGCTTTCAATGACACTTATTTTGGTGAAGTGAATATCGGTTACAATGGTTCGGAGAATTTTGCCCGCGGGCATCGGTTCGGTTTCTTCCCTGCCGGCGCTATCGGATGGATGGTTTCGAACGAGAAATGGTTCCAGCCGCTGACTAAAGTAGTCGATATGTTGAAATTGAAAGGTTCGTATGGTATAGTCGGAAACGATGATATTGGTGGAGCACGCCGCTGGGTATACGAATCGACTATTCTTGTCGGGAAAGATGCCGGAGCAGGCCAATGGAATTATGGCTCTGCCGGAGCTAACGGAGGTGAAGGAATCCGTGTGGGGGATGTGGAAAACTTATCCGCCTCCTGGGAAGAAGCGGCTAAGATGAACGTCGGTGTTGAATTTTCATTGTTTAACAGGTTGAGAGTACAAGCTGATTACTTCCATGAGAAACGTACAGGAATCTTTCTTCAGCGTGCCGGCTTACCGGCTATTGTCGGTTTATCGGTCATTCCTTATACCAACATCGGAGAAACAATGAATCAGGGGTTCGATGGTACGGCTGAGTATTCGCAGAAGGTTGGGAATGTATATTTGACGGGACGAGCTAACTTTACTTACAACCGGAATGAGTTGCTGAATAACGACGAACCGGATTGGGAATATAAGTATCAGAATCGTGTCGGAAAACCATTCGGTTCGGGTGGAAATTTACAACCCTTCGGATTGGTAGCCTTGGGGCTTTTCGAAAGCCAGGAAGAGATAGACAATAGTCCAAAACAATCCTTCGGAGAATATCGGGTAGGAGATATCAAATATCAGGATGTCAACGGGGATGGTCAGATCGATTCGCAAGACCAGATAGCCATGGGTTACACGAATCTTCCGGAAATAGTATATGGTTTTGGTGCTACTGCGCAATGGAAGAATTGGGATGTGAATGTATTTTTCCAGGGAGTGAGCCATGTGAATTTCTATTTAAGTGGTTCTACCATTAAATCGCCTTTCAGTGAAGGTAATATGGAGCGTTCTGCTATCAATGAAGATGTTTACGACAATGTGTGGCGCCTTGGAAATACGGCCGAACAAAATGCTGGTTCGATCTATCCCCGGTTGAGTTGGAGTGGTGCCGCCGGATCATCCAATAACTCCCAGACTTCCGATTGGTGGATGCGTAACGGTAGTTTTTTGCGCCTGAAGAATTTCGAAGTAGGATATACAATGCCGAAAGGATTGATGAACAAAACGTTTATAAAATCGTTGCGTTTTTATCTTTCGGGTAACAACCTGCTGACATTTAGTAAATTCAAACTGTGGGATCCTGAAAAAGGAAATGGTGATGGCTCCGGTTATCCTCCTAACCGGGTTGTTACCGTAGGTTTAAATGCTAATTTCTAATCCATTTTAATAACGATATATATTATGAAAGTCTCGATAAAAACTTCTTTTCAACTCATTTGTTTGGCGGTGGGAGCAATGCTCTTTTCCTCTTGTGAAGATTTTCTGGACAGGCAGGAAGATGAAAAATTGACCTTCGATAAGATATGGGAGACCCGGAACGATACTCAAAAGTATTGGCTGAATTCCATGAGTTTTCTGCCCGATGATACCGGTGATTTTACCAATACGCCTTGGCTCGGCGCTTCCGATGAAGGTACGGTTACTTACAACCGTGAGTCGCGTTGGATTAATTTCGGTTCATGGAATGCTAGTAATGTGCCTGTTTATAAAATGGATTTCTATTATAAAGGAATTCGTGAATGTAATATTTTTATGCAGAATGTAGATCGTTGTTCCGATCCGATCATTACGAAAGAAGAGCTGGCCCAGTGGAAAGTGCAGAGCCGGTTTGCCCGTTCGTACTATTATTTTCTGATGATGCGTATCTACGGACCAGTCTTTCTGTTAGGTGACGAATTGCTTGACTTTACGGCATCTACCGAAGCGCTTTATCGTCCCCGTAATACGTGGGAAGAATGTGTGAATTATGTGGTCAGTGAAATGGAAGCATGTATCGACGATCCGGCCATGCAAGCTGAATATGCAGATGCGGAAAAAGGATTGGCTACGAAAGGTGCTTGCCAAGCCGTCATTGCCCGGTTGAAACTTTATTCGGCACGTGATCTGTTTAATGGAAATAAACTTTACGCATCGTTGAAGAATCCTGTAAGCGAACAATTTCCGGAGTTGTCGGGTGCTACCCTGTTTCCCCAGAATTATGATGCAAACAAATGGCTGGAAGCTGCCAAAGCAGCTAAGGTGCTGATCGATAATCCGATGTATAAATTGTATCGTGCCGGTGATGGTTCCGATCCGTATGCCAATTATAATGGTATTATACAAGAATATTGGAATTCTGAACTTATCTGGTCTACCGGATATAAAGGACGTTATCAGGTAGGAGTACATACGGTTCCAACCGGTATTTCGGGGACTGCTTACGGTGGTGTTGGACCGACACAGCAACAAGTGGATGCCTATGCAATGGCGAATGGTCGTTATCCGATTACGGGATATAACGGAGACGTTCCGGTGATCGATAAACAATCCGGTTATCACGAGGATGAGTTTGAAAAGACTACCTGGAAATATCCGGCCTGGGCAGGAGCCGGTGAATACGATCTGACTGCACCGAATATGTATAAAGACCGTGAACCCCGTTTTTATGTATCCGTCTTTTTTGGAGGTAACTGGTGGCATCATGGTACTGGGCGAACATTGATTTCATTTGCTAAAGGTGCTAACAGCAATAAGTCGCATGATTATCCTAAATCTGGTTACCTGGTCAATCGTTTTTATGATCATACGCTCAACTCAGCCAGCGGTCAATGGGGAAATATCGTATTTCCTACTTTCCGTCTTGCCGAAATGTATCTTAATTTTATTGAAGCGGTGCTTGAATGCAAGAAACGGAATGTGGCTATGCCTGCCGGATATGAGATGCAGGCGATGGAACTGTGGGCGGACTTGCGCGACCGTGTCGGATTGCCATCCATTACAGATGTTTATCCCACTGCGTCGACAGATGAGTTGATCAAATATTGTCGCATTGAACGCCGATTGGAACTTGCTTTCGAAAACCATCGCTATTTCGATACCCGTACATGGATGATTGCTAAAGAGGTAGACGGAGGTCCGATGTATGGTATGAATACACAATTCCCCGGTAGCGGAGATGAAACACCTGACGGGTTCTGGAAAAGAACAGTTTTCGAAACACGTGTGTTTGAAGACAATCATTATCTCTATCCTTTCTCACAGCGGGAACTTGATAGAAATAAGTTGTTAATCCAGAATTATGGTTGGTAATAGAACCAATTCTTACGAATCTAAAAAGAATTATTTATGAAAAAGATTTTAATGATATCGCTTTTATTCTCTTTGACAGCCAGCTTCATGGCATGTGATGACAATAAAGATGAATTTCTGAGCGACTATAGTACGATCCTCTATTTTAGGAACAGCGGAGAAGTGCCGTTGACATTATATAAAACCGGCGAAGATACAGAGTATCAACTAACGGTAAATAAATCGGGCTCAGACCGGTCAAGTGTGACGGATGTAGAGGTTGCGGTTTTGGATGATTCGGTTCTGGATGCATATAACGCACAGAACGGAACTTCTTTCGTTAAACTGCCGGAGAATTGTTACCAAATTGCAGATAACCGATTGGCATTCGGTTCGGACAATTTGTATAAAATGGCAAACATTCTTTTTAAGACAGATCTGATCTATAATTTGCCGGCCGGTACGAAATATGTGTTACCCGTTTCTTTAGTGAATTCAGCCGATTCTATCAATTCGGAAAAAGATAAGATTATTTTGATACCTTCAGTAACGATACCTTCCGTCTATTTCGATCAGACTGGTTTTGTTTCGAATACGTTTACTGACGAAGGAGATGCACAGGCTAAGTTTACATTACCGGTCTCTATACCGATGGCGAGTAAATGGACATTCGATTGCACGGTTGCGATAGACGAATCTTTGCTGGAGGAATATAACAAGAAGAATGATACCAATTATTCGATATTACCTCCGAATGCATATTCATTAAGCGATGATGGAGTCGTGTCGTTCGTTCCGGAAGAGAATTCGAAAGATCTGGAGATAACGGTAGATCGCACGAAACTGGAGTATGGAAACTTTGTTTTGCCGCTACGGTTGACTGATTGTTCGAAAGACGGATTTGTGATCGATGCTGCTAAAAACGCTTGTTTATATGGTATTTCATATGTACCGGACGAAAGCAAATTGAAAAAAGTGGAATTGACAGCCGGTATGCTTTCTTCAAATGCCGTTGAGCCGTCGGAAGGTTCATTGGCAAATCTGTTGGATGGAGATGTGGAAACTTACTTCCATTCTGCCTGGAGCGTTGCTGTGGAAGGTTCTCATTACCTTCAGGTAGCATTACCGACAGAGACTACTGCGTTTAATTTCTATTATACGACACGTTCAGCAAATGGCAGTGCCGCACCGGCAAAGATCATTATTGAAGGTAGTCTGGATGGTGTATCTTTTAATAAGATAAGTACGCTGACCGACGGACTGCCGACTGGTGGTAAAGAAACTTATAATTCGAAGATTATGGTAGGAAAGCCGTTTAAGATTATTCGTTTCTCTGTTCCGGAAAATGCGACAGGAGGTAATTTCTTCGTATGGAGTGAATTTGGAATGAAGGTTTTCTAGACTTTATTTCCCAGACATAAGTCTTTTGTTATTAAAGGCGGAAGTATGGTTCATTAAATTCCATATTTCCGCTTTCTTTGTAATTGTTCTATGAAATAATCAAATGCTGTAACTTGAAAAAGACTTACCCTTTCTTCCGCTTCTTATACTCCCTTGGCGACATCCCCATCACCTTGCTGAATAGCCGGGAGAAATAATAGGTATCTTCTATTTCTATCCGAATATTTATATATACCGAATATTCTTTTTATTTTTGCCCCAGGAGGAGATGTTATAAATATGCCTGTAACCACGTTATTCAATAGTATATATGCACAATATTATGCCAAATCGTTTCGGTTTGCAAATTTGTATGTCCGGAATGATCTGGCTGCGGAAGATATTGTGACGGAATCGTTGCTCAAATTATGGGAAACGATGAAAAAAGAATCTGTGGAAAAACCACAGGCATTATTATTGACTATTTTGAAGCATAAATCATTGGATTACCTGAAGGCGCGTGCTCATGAACAAGAGGCATTCGATGCTATGCAGGAGTGGCGCAGTCGTGAACTGGCAATTCGTATCTCGACTTTGGAGGCATGTGATCCGGATTATATTTTTTCAGATGAGATACGTTCGATCATGGCTGATACGTTGCAAAAGCTTCCGGAGCAGACCCGGAGAATCTTTATTATGAGCCGTTTTGAGAATAAGTCGGGTAAAGAAATAGCCGACATATTGGGTATTACTGTTAAAGGAGTGGATTATCATATGGGCAAAGCCTTAAAAGCCTTGAGAATTTCGTTGAAAGATTATTTACCTATCCTCTATTTTCTGTTTTATTGATTTCCTGTTTTATCCGAAAGGAGAAAAAAGTTTCATTCGGATGGAAATTTTTTTTTCATTCGGGACTAGTGAACTTTCTCCGGTTGTCGTCTTATATATGTAAAGAGATAAAATATGGACGATAAACTATTGCAATTATATTTTGAAGGACGTACAACAGAGGAGCAATCACGTCTGATTACGGAATGGTTGGATGCTGATGCGGCAAACATGAAGCATTATCAGCAACTGTGCCGCTTGTATGAAATTGGTTTTTGGCATGAAAAACCGGAAACTGTCACACTGCCGTTGAAAGAAAAATTCAGGTGGTGGAGTATTATGCGGGAGGTGGTGAAGATCGCTGCTGTTTTTATGTTGGGATTTGCATTGAACTATTGGCTCAATCCGGATATGGAAGAAAATATTGCCATGCAAACCATACATGTCCCGGCAGGACAGAATGCACAGTTGACTTTAGCGGATGGTTCAAAAGTCTGGCTGAATGCCGGAAGTACACTGAATTTTCCTACTCGCTTCGTTGAGGGAAAACGGCAGGTAACCCTGGAAGGTGAAGGTTTTTTTGAAGTAAAGGCTAATAAGGAAAAGCCGTTTATTGTTTCGACATCTACTTATGATATTAAGGCATTGGGTACTTCTTTTAATGTACATGCCTATAATCAATCAAAAGAATTTGAGACAGCATTGTTAACAGGGAAAGTCGAAATTTCAGATCGCATGACCAATCATTCCATATCTCTGACACCGAACAACCGGGTTGTGATTGGAGATGATGGATTGTCGGTTATACCTATCGAAAGTGCGGACTATTTCTTGTGGCGTGAAGGTATTCTTTATTTTGATGAACCATTGACAGAAGTTCTGGAAAAGCTGGAATTATATTTCGATGTAAATATCCATGTGAATAATAAATCCGTATTGGAAAACAAGCGGCATTGTACGGGTAAGTTCCGGACAAGGGATGGTCTGGATCATATCCTGAGTGTGCTGCAATTGACCAATCATTTTACTTATAAGAAAGACGAGGAAAAGAATCTGATAACTATTAACTGATTTTGATGTATAACCTTTTAAATTCTAATAGCCTATGATACAAACGTAAAGATATGAGAAAACCGGCAAGCGCGGCAACGCTTACCGGTTGTGGGTCAGAACCCCGAATTGGGATATTTATCGAAGTACTAACTAATTATTAATTACAAAATTATGAATTATATTTTGTACAGGCAATCTATACTTAAATTTAAACATATATTTCGAATTATGAGGATCACAGTTGTTGCCTTATTTACTTGTATTTATACGCTTTTTGCGGTTGAAGCCGATTCGCAAAATGCGAAAGTATCCATACAGGCGAATGGTTTTTCCATCCAGAAAGTGATGCGCGAGATAGAGAGACAGACCGATTATTTGTTTGTGTATGACAAGAATGAAGTCGATGTAAATAGAAGAGTTTCAGTTGATGTGAATAATGAATCGGTATCAGAAGTTCTTAACAGAGTTTTTGAAGGTACAGGTGTATCTTATAAGGTGGTAGGTAAGAATATCACTTTAGTGAAAGGTGCTGTTGCCCCGGAAAATATGGTAGAACAACAAACCGGAAAGAAAGTAACGGGAACTGTTTTGGACCAGAATGGCGAACCGGTTATCGGTGCCAACGTGGTTGAAAAAGGAACTACGAATGGGACGATAACGGATGTCGAAGGGAAGTTCAGTTTGGAAGTTTCAAATAATGCAATTCTTCTTGTTTCTTATATCGGGTATAATCCAATAGAATTACAGACGGGGAAAGATTCTGTTTTAAGGATCGTTATGAAAGAAGATACTCAGGCTCTGGATGAAGTTGTGGTGGTCGCTTACGGTACTCAGAAGAAAGTAAACTTGACAGCTGCCGTAGAGACTGTAAACAACAAAGTCCTGGAAAACCGTCCAGTAAGAACAACTGCGGAAATGCTAGAAGGTGTTGTTCCTAACTTGAACATTTCTACTACATCAGGTGCTCCCGATGCAAGTTCGTCTTTAAATATTCGAGGTTTTACGGGGATGACGGTTGATGGTAAAAATCTTAAAACTGAAAGTGGTTCACCATTGGTATTGGTTGACGGAGTAGAACAAGACATGGATTTTGTGAATCCCAACGATATAGAAACTATTTCCGTATTAAAAGATGCGGCAGCTTCTGCCATCTACGGTTCACGAGCTCCTTACGGTGTTGTTCTTATCACTACTAAAACAGGGGAAAAAGGCAAAAAAGCCTCTATACAATATTCCGGTACATATCAGATAAGCCAACCGTCTATGTTACCTAAATCTGCATCCTCTGTCGATTTTGCAAACATTCATAATCGTTCGTTTAGGAATAGTTTACAGGAAGGTCCCTATTCGGAAAATGTAATTCAGAAAATGCAGGATTACATCGATGGTAAACTGGCTACGTATAATGAGATTCAACCTAACGGCTGGTGGGGCGAACATTGGGATGCTTATGCTAATACGGATTATTACGATTATGCTTTTCGTGATGTAGCTCATAGTACGACGCACGATTTAAGTGTTTCAGGTGGAACAACCAAATCCTCTTATTATGCTGGTCTAGGGTATAACTACAAGCAAGGTATTTATAATTCGGATATAGATAAATACAAAAAATATTCAGCTATATTGAAGGTTGACACTGAAATAGCAGACTGGTTGTCGTTTAATATGAATACTCGTTATGTCCGTCAGGAAACGGTTCGTCCGAACTATAGAGGAGCCGATAGTTCTTCCAATTCTGATAGTAATTTCTTAAATAGCTTAGCTTATTTCCCCAATATACCAATTAAAAATCCAGATGGGTCATGGCATCGTCTCTCTGCTATGCCTGCTTTAACAGGAGCGCAAGGACGTATGGATAAAACGATAGATGATTTTTGGTTATCTGGGGGATTGAAATTAACACCAGTTGAAGGACTGACGGTAAAAGGTGATTTTTCATGGAATATACAAAGTGCTTTGGATGACCGTTCCACACTGGTTGTTTATGTTGATGAACCAAATGGAGATAAAGTTCGTTCAGCACGTTCTTCTACGGTAGACAAATTGTGGAAAAAATCATTCAGAAGCAATTACTACACCATGGACTTGACTGCCGACTATCATAAAGCGTTCGGAAAACATGATTTTAGCGTATTGGTGGGTTTACAAACAGAATACAAGCAAAATCATAATATGATAGGTACTCTCACCGGTTTATATACACAGAATATACCATCTTTTAATGTTTCGTGGGGAGATAACATGAAGCTGACAGATGAAAAAAATCATTGGTCTACTATGGGTACATTCTTCAGGCTAAGTTATAATTATGACAGCCGCTATTTGTTGGATGTAAACGGACGTTATGACGCAGCTTCCAAATATCCTGCTGATACCCGTTGGGCTTTCTTCCCTTCCGTTTCTGCCGGTTGGAATATTGCTCGTGAAGCTTTTTGGCCAATCGAGCAAATATCAACGTTGAAAGTAACTGGTTCTTTCGGAAAACTGGGAGATCAAGCCGGGGGTAATTATTTATACATTCCGACTATGGGGACAGGTACTGTTGGTGGAATGGTGCTTGATGGCAATGCTCCCAAATATGTTTCTATGCCTGGAATTATTGCTAACCAGATAACATGGGCAAAACCACAAACATTAGGGTTTGGAGTGGAAGCTGCCGCTTTAGATAATAGACTGAGAGGTGAATATTATTGGTATCAGCGCACTGTTTACGACCAATTAGGACCGGCTAGTACTTTGCCGGAAGTTTTGGGAACCAATCCTCCGCAAACTAATAATGCCGTATCTGAAACAAGGGGGTGGGAAATGTCATTGTCATGGAGAGACCAAGCTTGTGTATTGGCCGGTTCTCCCTTGAATTATAACGTGCGGTTTATTTTATCTGATTATATAGGTTATGTTGTAAGTTATCCGGATAATGTAACAGGTTCGAGAAATTCATGGACTCCCGGACAAGTCTTCGGAAAATTGTATGGTTACCAATCTGCCGGAATTGCAACAGATAAAAACCAGTTACAGGGCAATGTATTACCCGGTAATGGTTGGTATTATACCGGAGACCTGCTTTTCCAGGATTTGAACGGAGACGGACGTATTAATACCGGAACAGGAGAGACCTGGTATTCCATGGGCGATCTGAAAGAATTAGGATATACCTATCCTCGCATGAAATATGCTATCAATCTCGGAGTTGATTGGAATAACTTCTCTTTTTCCATGTTTTTGGACGGGGTCGGAAAAGAGGTCAGATATATTAATAACTTCAATACATTTGGAGCGACGGGCGATCATTCTTCCAGAAGAATGTTCCAGCAGCATGTCGATTTAGGCTATTGGTCCGAATATTCAACAGGGGCTTTCTTCCCTCGTTCATATACAGGGGGTAAAAACTTTGCAAGTGCGAATAATCAATATATGATAGATTTGGCCCATTTAAGAGTCAAAAATATCAGTCTGGGATATACGGTTCCGGCATCATTGATCAGTAAATTGAAGATCAGCCGTCTGTCATTCAATTTAAGTGTTGAGAATTTAGGCTTTATCTACAATAAATCCTGGCTGGATCTGGATCCGCAAATGATTCGTCAGAGCGGTAACGGATATCCTATCCAGAGAACTTATTCTATAGGAGTTAAAGTCGGTATTTAATAACATAAAACGAAAGAATATGAAAACAGTAAAATATTATATTGCAGGTCTAATAGGACTCTGTAGTCTGACCGGATGTTCGGACTTTCTGGATCGTTATCCGCAAGATGCCATGAGCGACCAATCATTTTTCACTAGCGAAACAGACCTTGAATATTATATGAACGGTTTGTATAATGAGAATATTATTCGGAAACAAAATGCTTATCGTTGGAACAGCTTGAATAATGCAAATGACGATGTTGTTGGCGGTAGTCCGGCGGATGCCCTAATGAAGCATTCGACATCGGGAGTGGCTAGTGAAAAGAATGATACTTGGAATAACTCTTATGATTATATCCGCAAAGCCAATTACTTTTTAGCAAACGCACACAAGGTTGGCAACATGTCTGCTGTAGGTAAGCATTTTCTTGGAGAAGGCTTTTATTGCAGGGCTGCCAAATATTTCGATTTGTTACAAACATTTGGTGGGGTACCTTATATAGATAAAGTATTAAATACCGAAAGTGAAGAGTTATATAAGCCACGTGATAGTCGCCAATTTGTTGCGGAACGTATAATTGCAGATTTGGATTCTGCCGTTATGTATCTACAGTGGAAAGGCGAAGGCAAAGCGAAGGCCGGTCGTATAAACAAAGAAGCTGCATTGGTTTTGCAAACCCGTGTTGCTCTTTACGAAGGTTCGTGGGAATATTATCATGGACGGAAAGGAACGAAGTTTCAAGTAAGTGGCCAAGATGGGACAACTTTTTTAAAAAAAGCAGTAGAAGCCGGCGAAATGTTGATACAAAAACATGGAGGCAATCTATACAAGGGTAGCGAAGGAAATGAGTATTTTGAATACTTCAATCAAATGGATTATTCCAATATTCCCGGAGCTTTTTTGTACAAATGCTATTCACGCTCTTTGGCAGTCATACAGACATGGTGCCGTTCTTATGCAGAAGGTATGGGAAGTCTTACTAAAAGTGCAGTTGATTCCTATTTAATGAGAGACGGGAAACCGGCAGAAATATCCAGTGTCATTTTCGATCCCAAATTGATGAATAGTTTGGCCGAAAATAAAGATCCACGTCTAGCTCAAACAATTTGGACACCCCAAAAAGGACGATTTTACGATTATTTGCCGACTATTCCCAATGCGTACAAAACAAGATATCCGGGTTTGATTCAAAATCAACAACGTAATCCATGTTACTCAGGATACCGGATATGGAAAGGGGTCTCTTTCGATGCTGCCGAATTTGATAACGGGGAGGTGGACGACCTGATCATACGTTACGAAGAGGGATTACTCAATTTTGCAGAAGCAAAAGCCATCTTGGGGACAATCACACAGGAGGATCTCAATAAATCGGTTAACTATATCCGTGCCAGAGTCGGCATGCCGGGCATGAACCTGTCGGAAATAAACAGTTGGAATATAGCATACAAGAAGCAGGAAGGATATGACACCGGAGCACCCAATATTGTCAATGAAATCCGCCGTGAACGCCGTGTAGAACTTATGTTGGAAGGGTTCCGGTTGGCAGATATCAAACGTTGGGCCATGTTTGACGATGTATTCAACGGATGGAAACCTGTTGGAGCGCACGCTCAGGAATATCTTGATTACTGGAATGATGCAGAAAAAGTATTAGCCGACGGTTTTGACTGGAAAAAACCGGAAGAAGTTCTCCTTGCTCAAGGAAAAAACTTCGATGCAATTGACGGATGGATTAACCCTCTCTACAAAAACGCAGATTTTAAAGCGAATAGCGGAAGAGGGTATTACATCGATCCGGACAGGGACTATCTGAGTTCTATCCCGAGAAGTGAAATTTTATTATATGAAGAAAAAGCCGGGGTTACGCTTGAACAGAACCCGGGATGGTATTGATAACTAATAAAGATAACAGTATGAAAAAGATATTATTTGCTTGTATCATTACATGTTCTACATTCCTTTTCTCTTGCGAACCGCGTATTGAAATGGATATGAGCCAATGGGGTGACCATGCTTACATTGATAATGTAGAAATAATAAAGTTGGAAACAGACGATGAGGTTAAATTGCAGGAATATTATCAGAACGAAACCCCGTTGGCTGTCACTGGAGTCCGCAATATCACGATTTCCAATGGAACGGCCGTTATTGATTCTGTTGATTTCGTGGCGAAGGTGAAGTTAAAAGCTGGTGAAGATTTGAAATATGCTGGATTCCGCATTTATCACAAAGGAACTTTAGTCGAACCTATCAACGGTACACCTAAAGCTGGTATCGTAACAGATCTGTCAGCCAAAGAGTTTACTTATCGTATCTCTTCTGCAGACGGTTCGAAACATGATTGGAAAATAGTTATTGAGTAACTCGATTGGTTATAGTGCAGTAACTCGATTGATTACTTCCCCTTAATTAATCGAGTTACCGCTCCTTAACGAACCTCGTTATAGGGCTGTAACGAGGTTCGTTACAAAATACACATCAAACATTCAATTAAACATCGTTTTATTATGAACAAATGTTCCTTTATAACCACTTCCCTTCTCCTTGCCGGAAGTATAAGCATGGAAGCACAACAAAAACAACCCAATATCGTCCTTTTTTTAGTAGATGACATGGGATGGCAAGATACTTCGCTGCCTTTTTGGAAAGAACAAACCGAATTGAACCGCCGTTACCATACTCCTAATATGGAACGGCTGGCTAAACAAGGAATGAAGTTTACCTCGGCTTATGCTTGCAGTGTAAGTTCCCCTTCGCGGGTGAGTTTATTCACAGGTATGAATGCTGCCCGACATAGAGTAACTAATTGGACACTTTATAAGAATCAGGAGGTAGACAGTAAACATCATTTGTTGGGTTATCCGGATTGGAATGTAAATGGTCTTTCTCCAGTTAAAGAAACAGAAAGAACTTTTAATGCTTTATCACTTGCACAAGCATTAAAAGATGGTGGATACTATACCATTCATTGCGGAAAAGCTCATTTCGGGGCCATCGGTACACCTGCGGAGAATCCGCTTGCCATCGGATTTGATGTGAATATCGCCGGACATGCCTGCGGAGGTCCCGGTTCTTATCTCGCTGAAGAAAATTATGGGAACAAACTGGTTGATGGCAAGAAAAGCGTGTGGGGAGTTCCCGGCCTTGAAAAATATCATGGAACCGATGTTTTCTTGACAGAAGCTCTTACGCGTGAAGCTATCGATCAGTTGGATAAACGGGAACAGGAAAAACCATTTTTCCTGTACATGTCACACTATGCAGTGCATGTTCCGGTTGCAAAAGATAAACGTTTCTACCAGAAATACTTAGATCTGGGTCTTGATGAAAAAGAAGCTGCCTACGCAGCATTGGTGGAAGGTATGGATAAAAGTTTAGGTGATTTGATGGATTATTTGGAAAAGAATAATTTGGACGAAAATACCATCATTCTTTTTATGTCAGACAACGGAGGATTGAGTGCGACTAACGCCTTGGGAGGGAAATTACATACCCATAATCGCCCGCTCAACAGTGGCAAAGGTTCGGCCTATGAGGGGGGTATCCGTGAACCGATGATTGTTTCATGGCCGGGAGTTGTCAAACCTGGGACATGTTGCGACGATTATCTGATCATAGAAGACTTTTATCCTACTTTGTTGGAAATGGCACAACTTAAAACTCCCGATGTCCCGCAAACGATAGACGGAAGAAGTTTTGTTCCTTTGCTCACAAGAAAAGGGCCTAACCCTAGTATAGGTAGATCGCTTTATTGGAATTTTCCAAATAATTGGGGACCAACAGGACCAGGTATCGGGGCTACTTGTACCATACGTAAAGGCGACTGGAAACTGATTTATTATTATGAAGATGCTCGGAAAGAGCTGTTCAATATTAGGAAAGATATCGGTGAAAAATATAATTTGGCCGGACAAGAACCTGAATTGGTTGAAACGTTATCCAAAGAGTTAGGTACTTATTTACGCGAAGTGAATGCACAACGGCCTTATTTTAAAGAAACCGGACGAGAAGCTCTTTGGCCAGATGAAACGGTTAAAGCAGAAGTAACGCTATCTGACAAAACAACTCCTGTCAGCGAAGATAACATCTTCCGCGATCCTGATTATTATAACTGGTGCAGTTCTATTATAAAAGGGGACGATGGAAAGTATCATCTGTTTTATTCTCGTTGGGAACGTTCGAAAACATTTAATGCTTGGTTGACACATTCTAAAGTAGCCCATGCGATAGCCGACCGCCCGGAAGGACCTTACAAATATGTGAATACGGTTATCGATCTGGATAAAAAGCAATACAAAGCCGGAGATATGATAACCGCCCACAACCCTAAAATTAAATATTTTAATGGGAAATATTATCTCTATTTTTGTAGTACAAAAATGGAACGTGATGTAACAGACAAAGAAATGACAGAAACAGCCCGGACAGGATACTCTCATCCGAATTGGAAACCTTTACGTGTCAATCAACGTACATTCGTCGCTTCAGCTTCTTCTTTAAATGGAAAATGGATCATAAACAAAGAACCATTGTTGGAACCAAACGGTCCCATCGAAACGTTAGTTGTAAATCCGGCTATCACTCAAGGCCCTGATAAGCGTTATTATCTTATTATCAAAGGAGATAAGCCTGGTTCTACTAAATTTGAACGTAACCAGGCTGTTGCTGTCTCTGATTATCCGGACCGTGATTTTAAGATACAGCCAGAACCTGTTATCCAAGATTGGGATACCGAAGATGTGTCTATGTGGTACGACCAGTTTTCTGCACGTTTTTATGCCATTTTTCATGCGCACACTTATATAGGAATGATGACATCAATCAATGGAGTAAATTGGCAAAAGGCCATCGATTTTACAGTCATGAACAAACGTATCGCCCAAACCGGAGGAAATCCGGATATCCTTCCCGATAGGATGGAACGTCCTTTTGTTTTCAACGAAAATAACAAGCCTATAGCTTTATCGCTTGCCGTAAAAAAAGATAACGATGCTTATATAGTGATAGTTCCTTTAAAACAATAAAAACAAATTCATCTCTACCATGAAAAGAAAATATCTGATATTAACTATTTTAGCTTCTATGCTAAACATCTCGGCTTTTGCCCAATCAACCGACGACCTCAACCTGTCGGCCATGATACAACCTGCCGACCCAGCGTTGTTCGTGCATGATTCCACGTACTATAACTGGTGTAATTCTATCATCAAAGACGATGACGGAACTTACCATCTGTTCTATTCACGATGGCCTAAATCCATCGGTTTTTACTCTTGGTTGACACACTCTGAAATAGCACATGCTACAGCTTCCAAACCGGAGGGACCTTACAGAATGGGCAAAACCGTCCTGAAAGCCCGAAAAGGATATTGGGATAGCGTCACGGCCCATAATGTAAAAGTAAAGAAATTCGACGATAATTATTATATGTATTATACTTCCACCAATACCGGTAAAGAAAAGTTGTCGGAAAACGATCTGGTCGAAGCTGCTAAAACAGGATATTCACACAAATACTGGCCTTTGTTGCGTTCTAATCAACGGACTGGTGTCGCTATGGCACAATCGCTGGAAGGGCCTTGGGAAAGAATGGACAAACCTATGATAGAACCTCACGGTCCTATCGGAACCGTAACGGTCAATCCCGCAATATGTCGGGGAGAAGATAGTAAGTATTACCTGATTATTAAAGGTGACGATGTAAAATCCAGTAAACCTCGTTTAATACAGGCGATAGGAACTTCCGATAGTCCTACCGGTCCATTCCGATTGGAAGATAAACCGGCTTTTGCCGATATACCCACCGAAGATGTATCCATGTGGTACGACAAAAACAGGAAACGCTATTATGCCATTTTTCATGCGCATGGAGGTAATTTTATCGGATTGATAACTTCTGAAGACGGTGTCAACTGGCAAAAAGCTAAACATTACGAGGTCTGTAAAAAAGAAGTCCCGTTGAAAGATGGTACAGTCATGAAAGTGGACCGGATGGAACGTCCTTTTGTGTATGTGGAAAACGGAGTACCGACGTTGCTTAGTTTCGGTGTCAAGAAAGGAAATGATGCATTTATCGTATTCTTTAAATTAACGGAGCCAAAAGAGAAACAGAAGGTTTTGGCTGACCGATGGGAGTTTCGAGGGATAGCCATTGACGAACCCGGTTACCACGTATGGGGCTCATCGCCCATTAAAGGTGAAGACGGTAAGATACATCTGTTTGCTACCCGTTGGAAAATAGAGCACAAGTTCGATCCCGGGTGGCGTTCGCATAGCGAAATAGCTCATTACATAGCCGATAAACCGGAAGGTCCTTTTCGCTTTTTGAATGTCGTGCTTACCGGGACAGGGAAAAAAACTTGGGATAAATGCGGCATACATAACCCGGCCATCCATAAAGTGGGAGACAAATATGCTTTACTCTACATTTCTAACGATAATTACAAACAACCGCCTCATCCTAAAAATCAAAAGATAGGCATGTTGATAGCTGATAACTTGAACGGTCCGTGGAAGAAGGTTGGAAAAGATGGTTGTATCCTTTCTCCCTCTTCTAACCCGGATCATTGGACTAATAATGCCGGTAACGGTGTTGTCAATCCCGCCCTGCTGGTACACCCCAAAGGGGGATACTTGCTTTACTTCAAATCGAATAAAGCTAAAATGGGGGTCGCTTTTGCTGAACATATCGAAGGTCCCTATGTGATGTATCCCGAACCTGTCACCCGTAACAATTTAGCCATAGAAGACGGATATGCCTTTATCTGGAAAGACAAGATCTGTTTACTGACTACCGACAACCATGGTATACTGAATGAAGGAGGAGGTATCTTGTGGAGTTCGGATGACGGCATTACTTTTGACAGAAAAGAAGCCGGTTTTTATCCGTTCGAATATTATGTAGGGAAAGACCGATTGAAAAATGCGAAAGGTATTTATGGAAAAATGCCTAAATTTGAACGCCCGCAGGCGTTAATGGAAAATGGAGAACCTGCCTGGTTGTATGTCCCTTCCGGCTTCAACATGAATGGAGATGATCATACAATTGTACATGTGTTGAAATTGAAATAATTATGTTTATGAAAAATATCATTTGTATCTTTTTTTTAAATATCTTTTTGGGAATATCACTAAAAGCTCAAAATGAAATTCAACGGACTTATGAGCGGCATTGGGAACAAGGGTATGAAAAAATAAGGATTATTTCATACAATGTGTTTAATGGTTTTGATTGGAAAAAAGACAAAGACCGTCAGAACCGTTTTGTGGAATGGATCAGAAAACAAGATCCTGAGATATTAGCATTACAGGAATTGTGTGGCTTTACTCAAGAAAGTTTATTGGTAATGGCACAACAATGGGGACACCCTTATGCTGTTATATTGAAGGAGGATGGTTATCCGGTCGGGATTACTTCAAAAAAACCGATAAATCTTAAAGCAAAATTGCTAGAAAACTGTGGACATGGTTTATTGCATGTGGAAACTTATGGATATGATATTTTGGTTACTCATTTGAATCCGGGAGATACAGATAAACGTCGTGCAGAAGCTGGGTTTATTGTTCAATATATAAAAGAAAAGGCATTAGATAAATGCTTTTTGATGGGAGATATGAATGCACATTCTCCATTTGATGCAGATTATATGGAAGCGAATGCTATTGAGTTGTTAATGAAATACGGAGGAAAACAAAGTCATAATTTATTGGATGGAAATTTTGATTATTCTGTTATTTCAAGACTTTTGTCATTGCCATTCATTGATGTTTGCCGACGTTATGTTCCCGAAGATAAGCGAACAACATTTCCAACTGCTATATTGATGTATTTGTCTCGACATCAAGAAGTCCGAAAACGAGTAGGTGAACGGTTAGATTTTATACTTGCAACGCCTTTGATTGCCAAAGAGGTGACAGATGCGTTTATTTATAATGAAGAAGATACGGATTATTTGTCGGATCATTATCCGGTAGGTATAGATCTGATGTATAAAAGATAAACAAGATAAAATATGAAGAAAATTTGCACAAGATTGATGTTTTCGATGATGGGAGTTTCCCCTTTGATGGCTCAGGAGAAGCCTAATATCATCTTCTTTCTGGTAGATGATATGGGATGGCAGGAGACCTCTGTCGCCTTCCATACGGAAAGAACTTGGTTGAACAACCATTACAATACGCCCAATATGGAGCGTCTGGAGTTGCAGGGAGTAAAGTTTACCCAAGCGTATGCTTGTCCTCTGTCTTCACCTAGCCGCATAAGTTTGATGACCGGGCAGAATGCTGCCCGGCATAAAGTGACGAACTGGACATTGTTTAAGGATAAATCTCCCGACCGGCATACAAAGAATGAAGAGGTGGCCGTTTCGGAATGGAACGTAAACGGCATGTCCATGGAACCCGGCGTTAAACATGCTTTATATGTGCGTGAAACACTGCCTTCCGTCTTAAAAAAGGCAGGTTATAAAACGATACATGTCGGGAAAGCCCATTGGGGGGCTATCGGGACACCGGGCGAAGAACCGTTGAACCTGGGATTCGATGTCAATATAGCAGGGCATGCAGCCGGAGGTCCGGGTAGTTATCATGGGACACGTAATTTCAGTGCCGCTTTTCGAAAAGGAGGTGCTGAATGGGATGTTCCGGGATTGGAAAAGTATCATGGCAAAGATATTAATCTCACTGAAGCATTGACTTTGGAGGCTACCCGTGAGATGGAAAAGGCGGTAGATGAGAAAAAGCCGTTTTATCTTTATATGTCCCACTATGCTATTCATGCCCCGTGGGAAGAAGACAGCCGTTTTCTGGATAAATACAAGCAGATGGGTCTGACGGATTTCGAAGCTATTTATGCCTCTATGTTGGAAAGCATGGATAAGTCTTTGGGTGACCTGATGCAACATGTCCGTCGTTTGGGGATTGAAGACAATACGATAATCATATTTATGTCGGACAACGGGCAACCGCGCCAAGCTAAAAAATATCCCCCGCTCAGGGGACATAAGATAACGCCTTACGAAGGCGGTATCCGTGTGCCGATGTTGGTAAAGGTGCCGGGAATGACGAAGGCGGGGTCGGTTTGTGACGTTCCGGTTATCATAGAAGATATTTATCCCACTATTTTATCTTTGGCTTCGGCAACGGAATTTGCAGAAAATATGGAAACGGTAGACGGTCGTGATTTCTCTCCTTTATTGAAAGGGAAGAAGTCTATGGACAAGAACCGGTCTTTCTTCTGGCATTATCCGCATATTTATGACATAAACGATCCGTACAGTGTCATCCGTAAAGGGGATTGGAAACTGATCTGGCATTATGCCGACCAACGGGCGGAGTTATTTAACTTGAAAGAGGATATAGGTGAAACGACCGATTTGATAGAAAAGGAACCGGCGAAAGCGGAGGTTTTGCGGAAAGAGTTGCGTGAATACCTGCAATCAGTGAATGCCTCTATCCCCTTGTCGAAGTCGGCCAATAAGTCTTTGGGGATGCCTTAATTATGAAAGATATAGATGAAATAAAAAACAGATAAATAGTATATGAAGAAAATTGAATTATTGTTCTTGTTGTTGTTCTTGGTTTTGTCTGTAAACGGGCAAGTGAAAGAAAGAATGCTTCCATTGCCGACCCAAGCCCAATTGGATTGGCAAGACGCAGAATTAGCGGTTCTTGTTTCTTACGACTTGCATGTGTTCGACGGAGTCAAATATAACCAGGCTTATAACCGTATCACCCCGATTCCTGATATAAATATCTTCAATCCGGAACAGTTGGATACGGATCAGTGGATTCGTTCGGTAAAAGCAATGGGGGCCGGAATAGCTATTCTTACGGCAACCCATGAAACCGGTTTTGCCCTTTACCAGTCGGATGTGAACCCGTATTGCATGAAAGCTTTAAAGTGGAAAGACGGCAAGGGGGATATTGTTCGTGATTTCGTCAATTCTTGCCGGAAATATGGCGTTCGGCCGGGTATCTATATCGGTATCCGTTGGAATTCTTTTCTGGGAGTACATGATTTCATGATGCCTAAAGACGGTACTAAATTTCAGGAAAACCGACAGGCCTTCTATAATAAAATGTGTGAAGGTATGACGGAAGAGTTGATGTCCCGTTATGGTGACTTGGTTATCGTTTGGTATGATGGTGGAGGTCATGGTCCGGAGTTGGGAGGAGCAGATATCCTTCCGATTGTAGAGAAATACCAAAAGAATATAATCTTCTATCACAATAGCCAACGTGCCGATATCCGCTGGGGAGGTTCCGAGTCGGGAACGGTTTCTTATCCTTGCTGGGGAACATTTCCATTTCCTTATTCCCATTCCAAAAGCCAGGATATAATCTTCAAGGATAATTTTAAGTTGTTGAAAACAGGTGATCCGGAGGGTAAATACTATATGCCTGCCATGTCGGATGCCCCGTTGAGAGGTTATAACGGCCGTCATGAGTGGTTCTGGGAGCCGGGAGACGATGCACATGTCTTTCCGTTGGAGCATCTGATGAAAATGTATCATGGTTCGGTGGGCCGTAATTCGACATTGATTTTAGGAGTAACGCCGGATGACAGAGGATTGCTTCCGGATGTGGATGTGGCTCGCCTGAAAGAGTTTGGTGAAGAAATACAACGTCGTTTTGGGAACCCGATAGCTACAACCCAAGGAGAAGGGAAGCGTTTACAGTTGAAATTGCCTGCAACGACAAAGATCAATGCCATTGTCATTGCAGAAGACATTCGCCAAGGTGAACGTGTCCGTAGCTATAAGGTGGAAGGAAAAGTGAACGGAAAATGGAAAACTTTGGCTACGGGAAGTTGTATCGGACATAAACGGATCGAGGAGATAGACCCCGTAGAGGTTTCTGCTCTCAGATTACAAATCGGAGAATCATTGGATCTTCCTGTCATTGCCGATTTTTCCATTTATTCATACTAACGTCTTATTCTGAAAAATATAATGAATGTCATGAAAAACAATTTATTCGTTTTATGTTGTACAGGTGTCGGACTTCTGTCGGCATCTGTTATGCAAGCCAAAGAGAAACCTCGTAATGTCTTGTTTATTCTTGTAGACGATTACGGTTGGAATGATACCTCCTGTGGGGGCAGTCGGTTTTACGAAACTCCGAATATCGACCGGATTGCCCGGCAGGGAGTGATGTTTACGCAGGGCTATGCTGCCTGCCAGGTGTCCAGCCCGTCACGTGCCAGTATCATGACCGGTAAATCGCCAGCCCGCCACGGTATCACCAACTGGATCGGAGAAGCTTCGGGAGAGGCATGGCGTAAAATGGGCCGCCATTCCAAACTGCTTCCGGCTGAGTATGCCTGGAAAATGTCCCAGGAAGAACAGACATTGCCGGAAACATTAAAACAACATGGTTATAAAACCTTTATGGCAGGCAAGTGGCATATCGGAGGGGAAGGATCTACTCCGGAAGATCATGGCTTTGAAATCAATATCGGTGGTTTCGAAGCCGGTAGTCCTGTCGGAGGTTACTTCTCTCCTTATAAGAATCCTAAATTGCCGGATGGTCCGAAAGGAGAAAATCTTTCCATGAGGTTGGCACAAGAAACATCTAAATTTATAGGAGAACAAACGAAGAAAAACAAAAAGCAGCCTTTCTTTGCTTATTTGTCTTTTTATGCCGTGCACGGTCCTATCCAGACCACGGAAGAAAACTGGAATTACTTTCGGAATAAAGCCGACTCGATGGGGATAGCTCCGGAAGGTTTTAAGGTAGACCGCACATTACCGGTTCGGCAGAGACAGGATAATCCGATTTATGCCGGTCTGATCAAACAAATGGATGACGCGGTAGGTGTGGTATTGGATAAACTGGAAGAATTGGGATTGATGGAAAATACATTGATTATTTTCACCGGTGATAATGGAGGCGTGTCTTCCGGCGATAATTATTCGACATCGTGTTTGCCGTTGCGTGGTGGAAAAGGTCGTCAATGGGAAGGCGGTTTGCGTGTCCCGTTTATTATTCAGGATCCGGACTGTCCGCTTCACGGAACAACGACCGATGTTCCTGCTATCGGTACGGATTTTTATCCAACTATCCTTGAGTATGCAGGTTTGCCGTTATTACCAGAGCAACATGTCGATGGGCGGAGTCTGATACCTGTATTGGAAGGATCAGAACTTCCGTCGAGGGCACTGTATTGGCATTATCCTCATTATGGGAACCAAGGTGGTGAACCCTCTTCCGTAATTCGTGACGGTGATTGGAAACTGATTCATTATTATGAAGACGGGAGAAACGAATTGTATAATCTGAAGATAGATGAAACGGAATCGGAACCATTGAATGCACAATATCCGGATAAAGTGGAGTTTTTGAGTCAGAAGTTATCTGTATGGCTGACAGAAGCCGGAGCCAGGTATCCGGTTGCAGATCCCCAATATAATCCGGTAAAAGAAGCTGAATATAAACTGAAGCAACAAACAGTGACGTTGCAACATCTGGAAGATCAGCGAAAACAACAGTTGTCTAAAACGTTCATACCCAATAAAGATTGGTGGGGTAGTAGCGTTGAAGATTAATCTATCCTTTCTTCTGCTTCTTATATTCCCTCGGTGACATCCCCATCGCCTTGCTGAATAATCGGGAGAAGTAATAGGTATCTTCTATCCCTATTTTATAACAGATCTGGTTTACCTTCATATCCGTAAAGTCCAGTAGCTGGCAAGCCTGTTGTATTTTCAGTTGGTTGAAATAAGTCAGGGGGGCATATCCGGTACGCTTGCTGAACAGGACGGAAAAATGGGAAGGGGAATAGCCTATATGGGTAGCCAGGTCTGCTAATGTTATTTTCTTTTCCAGGTTTTCTTTCATATAGTGGATGGCAGCGGTAACGATATCGTTCTGATCCGATTCGTTACGGGCTGCTTCACGATATTGTTGGAGATAGCGTAAAGAACCTAAGTAATAATGAAAAGCAGAACAGGCATACAATAAGTTTTCATGGCTGTATCCCATCTCCAATGTGCGGAATATCTCTTCGAAAAGATCGTTTCGGTTGCTGATCCGGGACTGGACGCTCGGTTTTATTTCGATCGGACGGCTGGCCTGACCGGCAAAGTAAGAGGCCAGCTTCCCCTTGAAATGTATCCAGTAAATGGTCCAGGGATTCGTATCATCCGAACCGTAGGCATGCGTAACTCCGGCTGGCAGGATAAAATACTGGTTGGCTGTGACCGTATATTCCTGGTCGCCGCAACGGAACCATCCGGCTCCCTCTATACAATAAATGAAGACGAACTGGCAGATCGGCTCTTTCCGTTCACGGAAATGATGCAGGGCCTTCGGGTAATAACCGATGTCCGTAATGTGCAGGATTGATGAAAGCGCGTCTTTCTCCATCTCTTGTACGATAGACTGAGGTAATACAAGGGCCCGTTCTCCGCTAAAACCGTCTTTGAGTTTGATCATGATACTGGATTTATAGATGTGCACAAAGATATGTTATTTATATTATATCTTGTTATTTTTGGAATGTAAATCGAAAGATTGTCCATCCCTAAGCCGGTTTTATCTATTTCACTATTAACCGGAAACCTGTTTCTTTGCACCATAACTTTAATACTAATGTCATGAAGCGAACAACAGCTTACTTATTACTTATTTGCCTGGTCTCAGCTATGGGCGGATTATTATTCGGTTACGACTGGGTAGTGATCGGAGGTGCCAAGATATTTTATGAACCCTTTTTCGGACTTGAAGGCTCTGCTGCCCTTCGTGGGTGGGCGATGAGTAGCGCCCTGATCGGTTGTCTGGCCGGTGCGTTGCTTTCCGGTGAATGGAGTGATAAGTACGGGCGAAAAAAGATGTTGATTATCGCTTCTTTCCTTTTTGTACTGTCTGCCTACGGGACGGGGGCGGTCAATAGTTTTAACTGGTTTATCATTTATCGTATAGTCGGTGGGTTCGGTATCGGTATCGCTTCGAACATTTCACCGGTATATATTGCTGAGGTCGCTCCGGCCTCTGTCCGGGGAAAGTTTGTTTCCCTGAATCAGCTGACGATTGTTTTGGGTATCCTGATGGCGCAGCTGGCTAACTGGCAAATCGGAGAGTACTTTACACAGGGAGGTGAAACGCTGAGTGCCAACAGCATCGAGTGGGCCTGGCGATGGATGTTCTGGGCGGAACTGATTCCGGCCGGATTGTTCTTTATCCTTTCTTTTATTATTCCTGAAAGTCCGCGTTGGTTGGCAACCGTGCAAAAGACGACTCAGGCACGGGCTATCCTGTTGCGTATCGGTGGAGAGCAATATGCCGATCAGACGTTGGATGAACTGGCGCAACTGACCGATAAGAAAGAAGAAAAAGTAAACTGGGGAGCTCTGTTAAAGCCGGGTGTCCGGAACGTGCTCATTATCGGAATCGTATTAGCGATCTTCCAGCAATGGTGCGGTATCAACGTGATCTTTAATTATGCTCATGAGATATTTTCGGAAGCCGGTTATGCGGTGTCGGATGTCTTGATGAATATTGTAGTGACAGGGGTGACTAATGTGATCTTTACTTTTGTTGCCATCTATACGGTTGACAAATGGGGTAGACGAAGCCTGATGTTCGTCGGTTCGGCAGGACTAGCTGTTATCTATGGAATATTGGGAACCTGCTATTTCTTTGAAGTAAGCGGTTGGCCGATGCTTCTGCTGGTAGTGATGGCGATTGCCTGCTATGCTATGTCTCTTGCACCGGTGGTTTGGGTGGTTCTTTCCGAGATATTCCCCGTAAGGATACGCGGGATGGCAATGGCTATCTCCACATTCTTCCTGTGGGCAGCCTGCTTCCTGTTGACATATACTTTCCCGATATTGAATGAAGCGGTGGGTGCTTCCGGAACGTTCTGGTTGTATGGTGCCATCTGTTTGAGCGGATTCTTCTTTATACGTGCAAAACTTCCTGAAACAAAAGGAAAAACATTGGAAGAACTGGAAAAAGAATTAACAAAATAAATATACTGAAATGACTGAAAATGTGAAAGTGTGGGAAGAAGATATCCTTCTTCCTACCTATGGTATTGGCAAAGCCGAAAAGAATCCGATGTTCCTGGAGAAGCGTGTTTACCAGGGAAGCAGCGGAGTGGTGTATCCTTATCCGGTAGTGGAAAAGATTGAAGATACCTGCGAAGAAAAGAGTTATCATGCTGTTTATCTTGAAAACGAATATATCAAAGTCATGATCCTTCCGGAGCTGGGTGGACGTGTACAGATGGCATACGATAAGATCAAAAACCGCCATTTCATCTACTATAACCATGTGATTAAACCGGCTTTGGTCGGTTTGACCGGTCCGTGGATTTCCGGTGGAATCGAGTTCAACTGGCCGCAACATCATCGTCCGAGCACATTCCTGCCGATCGATTATACAATCGAACGTTGTGCCGACGGCAGTGCCATCGTTTGGGTGAGCGAGCGCGAACGTATGTTCCATCAGAAAGGGATGGCCGGTTTTACCCTTCGTCCGGGACGAGCTGTTTTGGAGATTCAGGGTAAACTGTATAACCCGACACCGATCCCGCAGACTTTCCTTTGGTGGGCGAATCCGGCTGTGGCCGTAAATGATGCCTATCAATCGGTGTTCCCTGCCGATGTAAATGCCGTGTTCGATCATGGTAAACGTGATGTGTCACGCTATCCGATTGCTACCGGTACTTACTATAAGATGGATTATTCGGCAGGAGTGGATATTTCCCGCTATAAGAATATACCTGTTCCTACCTCTTATATGGCAATCCGTTCCAACTATAACTTTGTGGGAGGATATGAGAATGATACCCGTGCCGGTGTGCTTCACGTAGCAAACCATCATATCTCGCCGGGTAAGAAGCAATGGACCTGGGGTAATGGCGATTTCGGACAGGCCTGGGACCGTAACCTGACAGATTCCGACGGCCCTTATATCGAACTGATGACCGGTGTTTATACCGACAACCAGCCTGACTTCACCTGGCTTCAGCCTTATGAAGAAAAAACGTTTACCCAATACTTCATGCCTTATCGCGAACTGGGGGTGGTGAAGAATGCCTCTTCCGACCTTCTGATGAACCTGGAACCCGATGGAAAGGGCGCTTTATTAAAAGTTTTTGCTACTTCCGTACAAAATGATTTGCATATTGTCGTGGAGAAAGCCGGAGAGGTTTGTCTGGATATTACCCGTGATATTACTCCCGAAAATATACTGGAGGAATTTGTTCCGGTTGCAGATTTGTGCGATGTGAAAGTCTGTATCCGTAATGCTAAGGGGAAGCAGATGTTATCCTGGGAACCGGAACCCGATGTTATTAAGGAAGTACCTGAACCGGCCAAAGCGGCTCTTGACCCGAAAGATGTGCGTACTACCGAACAGCTGTATCTGACAGGCTTGCATCTGGAACAATACCGCCATGCCACTTATTCGGCAACCGATTATTATGAAGAAGCACTTCACCGTGATGTGACCGATGTACGTAATAATAATGCGATGGGATTGTGGTTGATTCGTAAAGGTCAGTTTGCCAAGGCAGAACCTTATTTGCGACAGGCGGTGAAAACACTGACGGAACGTAATCCGAATCCTTATGATGGCGAGCCATTATATAATCTGGGCCTTTCTTTGAAATATCAGGGAAAAACAGAAGAAGCATATGACTTTTTCTATAAAGCCTGTTGGAATGCAGCCTGGCAGGATGCCGGCTACTATTCCCTGGCTCAGTTATCGGCAGCACGCGGAGATTGGGAAGAGGCTCTCTATGAAATAGATAAATCTTTACTTCGCAACTGGCATAATCTGCGGGGACGCCATTTGAAAGCGGCTATCCTTCGCCATCTGGGACGGAAGGATGAGGCACTAGCTTTGATTGAGGATTCCCTGCGTATCGACCGTTTTAATTTCGGTTGTGGTTTTGAAAAATATCTGATTACCGGAGTTGAGGCTGACCTGAAAGAATTGCTCGCTCTGATGCGTCCGGAGGCCCATAATTATGAAGAACTGGCCTTGGATTATGCATCTGCCGGCTGTTGGGAGGAAGCATTGATGGCGGCTGAAACGGCTATCGGCCAAAATGTTTCGGGACAGACTATGCTTCATTATTATAAAAGCTGGTTCCTGATTCAACTGGATCGTAAAGAAGAGGCTCTGGCAGCTATCCGTGAAGCGGAACAGCAATTGCCTGATTGTTGTTTCCCGAATGTATTGGAGGCAATTCTTGCTCTACAGTCTGTTATCGGGTTTGCAACAGAAACTCCGAAAGCCTTGTATTATCTGGGTAATTTGTGGTACGACAAGCGTCAGTATCCGGAAGCAATCACCTGCTGGGAGACTTCCATGCAGCAGGATGATACCTTCCCGACCGTCTTGCGTAACCTTTCCCTGGCTTATTTCAATAAGCTGAATAGGCAGGAAGAGGCGGTTACTCTGCTTGAAAAGGCTTTTGCGCTCGATATGACGGATGCCCGTATCCTGATGGAGCTCGATCAGTTGTATAAACGCCTGAATCGTTCGCATGAAGATCGTCTGGCTTTCCTTGAAAAGCATAAAGACATAGCTTTCCAGCGTGATGACCTGTATCTGGAATATGTCACTTTACTGAATCAACTCGGACAATATGAAGAAGCAATCCGTATGATCGATGCCCGTAAGTTCCATCCGTGGGAAGGGGGAGAAGGCAAGGTCCCGGCACAATACCAGCTGGCTCGTGTAGAATTAGTAAAGCAGTTATTAGCTGAAAAGAAATATGAAGAAGCTCTGGCCTTGATTGAGGAATGTTTCATCTATCCGCATAATCTGGGCGAAGGCAAACTATATGGTGCACAGGAAAACGACTTTAATTATTATAAAGCCTGTGCTCTGTCCGGCTTGGGACGTAAAGAAGAAGCGACGGAATTATTCCTGGCCGCCAGCATCGGAAACAGCCAACCGGCTGCCGCTATGTATTATAACGATCAGAAACCGGATAAGATATTCTATCAGGGACTGGCTTTACGTAAGTTGGAACGTGAAGAAGAAGCTCGCGGACGCTTTAATAACCTGATTTCTTATGGCGAAAAGCATCTGTATGATGTATTTAAGATGGATTATTTCGCTGTATCCTTACCTGATTTACAGATATGGGAAGATGATATGAATAAAAAGAACCGTATCCATTGTAATTACCTGATGGCATTAGGCCACCTGGGATTAGGTAATAACGAGAAAGCAATGAAATATTTCGATATCGCTGCCGAAATGGATAATAACCATCAGGGAGTTCAGATACATCAGAAGATGATCTGATCTTTTCCGATGGCATGAACAGTGCTTTTCATAGTGTATGAACAGTACTGTTCACGGTATATGAACAACGTTGTTCGTGCTATCGGAACAGCATTGTTCATGCCTCTTGAAAAAACTGGTTTTTTATAGCATTTTCGGAGATACTCATTTAAAGAAGAAATAATAAATATGTTGAAAGTTTTTTTATCTATATGTATAACACTGATGTTGCTGACTTCTTGCCAAAAGCCATCGTCAGAGATTTCTTTGGCAGGCAAGTGGCAGTTTGCCATGGACAGTACGGATGTCGGGATAACGGAGAAATGGTTTGAACGTTCATTTTCGGATAAAATACAGCTGCCCGGAACGACTGATGAAGCGGGATACGGCATTCCGAATACGCTTCCCCCTTCAGTGGAGAAGCCGCAGATTCTTCATCTGACTCGTAAAAACAGTTATGTCGGTCCGGCCTGGTATTCGCGGGAAGTATCCATTCCATCGGATTGGGAGGGGAAGTCTATAGAACTAAAACTCGAACGTGTTATCTGGCAAACTTCTGTTTGGGTAGATGATAACCCTGTGCAGGGAAGTTGTGAAAGCCTGATAAGTCCGCATCGATTCGATCTGACCGGTTATCTGACGCCCGGTAAACACAAACTGACGATTCGTGTGGACAACAGGAAACAACATGATATTACTGTAAACGATATGGCACATGCTTATACCAACGAAACACAGATTATGTGGAACGGTATAATCGGCGATATTTCTCTGATAGCAAAAGAAGCCCTTTCCATCGAAGATTTGCAGGTTTATCCGGACGTATCAGGTAAACAAATCCGTATAAAGGGAAAAGTTTCCAATACGGGTGAAGCTACAGAAGGTTCGCTCTCGGTAAAGGTGGAAAATCAAAAAAGTGGATTGGTCGTATCTGCCATTAAACAAAAAGTGGATTTTCAATCAGGCGAAAACCTTGTAAATCTAACCTGTTCAATGGGGGACTCGATAGAAATGTGGAATGAGTTTAACCCCGTTTTATATAAAGTGGATTTAGAGGTGAATGCAGGTTCGGTTAAAACGGAAAGGAGTACAAAGTTTGGCATGCGCGAATTCAGCCGAAACCAATCGGACCTGCTATTGAACGGAAATAAGGTCTTTCTGCGAGGTACACTCGAATGTTGTATCTTCCCGCTGACCGGACGTCCTCCGATGGAACCGGAAGGATGGAAGAAAGTGTTCCTTACGGCTCGCGAATGGGGATTGAACCATCTGCGTTTCCATTCCTGGTGTCCGCCCGAAGCCGCTTTCCAGGTGGCAGATTCATTGGGATTCTATTTGCAGGTAGAGCTTCCCCTATGGTCGGTAAAAGTGGGAGAAGATTCTCATACAAACGACTTCCTGTATGCTGAAGCTGACCGTATACTTGCAGAGTATGGCAATCATCCCTCTTTCTGTTTCTTCAGCCTGGGGAATGAACTGCAACCGGATTTTGAATTCTTATCCCGATTGTTGAAGCATACCAAAGAACAGGACCCGAGACATTTATATACAACCACTTCTTTTACATTTGAAAGAGGACATGGTGACTGGCCTGAACCGGATGACGATTTCTTTATCACGCAATGGACTAAGAAAGGTTGGGTACGTGGCCAGGGGGTATTCGATTCCCAGTCTCCTTCGTTCGACAAGGACTATATCGCTTCTGTCGAAGGAATGAATGTTCCGCTTGTTACTCATGAGATCGGGCAATATTCTGTTTTTCCTAACCTGAAAGAGATAGATAAATATACCGGAGTCCTAGATCCTTTAAACTTTAAAGGCGTAAAGCAGGAACTGGAGAAAAAAGGCTTATTGGATAAGGCTGACGATTACCTGAAAGCATCCGGTTATCTGGCGGCTATCTTATATAAAGAAGAGATTGAACGTGCGATGAAAACGGCAGGTTGCAGCGGTTTCCAGTTATTGGACCTGCATGACTTCCCGGGGCAGGGAACTGCTTTAGTCGGATTGCTGGATGCCTTTTGGGATAGCAAAGGTGTAACTGATGCAGAAACATTCCGTCAGGCCTGCTCGCCGGTAACACCTCTGGTTCGTTTCCCGAAAGCAGTTTATACGAGTGGGGAATCTTTTACGGCGTCTGTCGAAGTTGCTAATTTCACAGATAAAGAACTGAAAGATCAGTCTGTTTCCTGGATACTGAAAGATGAAAAGGGAAAAGAAATAGGAAAAGGCATGATGTCCTGCCCTTCGCTGTCAATCGGGTTGAATAGATTGCCGGAAGCGATTACCTGTCCGTTGGCGCAGCAGGAAGCAGCTCGGTTACTCCTGTCCGTAGCTTTGGATAATACTCCCTATGAGAATGAATGGAGTATTTGGGTATATCCGTCCCAATTGAATCCGGTGAAGGATGATGTCGTTGTTACCCGTGATTTACGGGAAACTCAGAAGGCGCTTGCCTATGGAAAGAAGGTTTTATATAATCCGGACTATAAAAAGATAGAAGGGTTGGAAGGTAAATTTGTCCCTGTATTCTGGAGTCCGGTTCATTTTCCGAAGCAGGCAGGTTCGATGGGAATCCTTTGTGATGCGTCCCATCCGGCATTCGCCCATTTCCCGACAGGCAATTATACCGATTGGCAATGGTGGTCGCTGCTGAAGCAATCAAAAACGATTGTTATGGATACTTTGCCGTCCGTGACCCCTTTGGTGGAAGTTGTCGATAACTTTGCTAATAACCGCCGTTTGTCAAACCTGTTTGAAGCAAAAGTAGGTGAAGGAAAATTGCTTTTCTGCTCAATGGATATATTGTCGGACTGGGAACAGCGTCCGGAAGCCCGGCAGTTGTATTTTAGTTTGCTTGAATATATGAAAAGTGATTCGTTTGATCCGTCAAGTGCGATGGAATCGGATGTTTTGGCTCAATTGTTTAAATCCGGCCTCTCTTCGGGAGCAAGTAATCCGGAAGATATTTATTGATTAATGTAAAGATGTAACTTATGAAGAAGCTGTTTATCGTATTATTTGCTTTAATGGCAGGGATGACTTGGGCACAGCAATCTCCTGTTACTGCCGGCAGCGACGGAAAGTCGTGGACATTGGCAACACGTTCTTTTATCTATCAGATCCGTGTTTCGGATCAGGGAAAGGTGAATATGTTCTATTTTGGCGATAAAAGTCAGAATCCGGACATGCTACGGAATCCGCTGGGAGAAGAAATAACTGTCCGTGGCGGTTATTCTGCTACGACACCGATGCTGGAAGCCGTTTTTAAAGACCGGGTAAGGGATATAGAACTCACTTACGAAGGGTCGGAAATGCTGACGCAGGATGGGTATGCCACATTGGTTATCCGTCAGAAGGATAACTATTATCCGTTGGCTGTTACCGAATATATCCGTGTTCTGCCGGAATACGATTTGCTTGAGAAATGGGTAGAAATAAAGAATACCGGAAAGAAAGGGAATATTGAAATAGAAAATGCCCAGTCCGGAACGTTCTTTCTTCCGAAGAACGCTTATGAGCTGACGCATCTGTCCGGCAGATGGGGCTATGAATATCAAATGAATGTAACCAAACTGACACAGGGATTGAAGACGATTCAGACAAAAGACCTGCGTTCGTACGGTTCCTCTTTCTTTGCAATCAGACCCGAAGGCGAACAGGAGGAGACTTGCGGCGAAGTATGGTTCGGCTCGTTACAATATAGTGGCAACTGGCGGATGGACTTTGAGAAATATGCTCCCGGCGAAGTTCAGGTTACCGGAGGAATAAATTTCTGGGACCAGTTGTTGGTTCTACAGCCCGGAAAGAGTTTTACCACTCCTAAAATGATGATCGGATATACCAACCGGGGGATGGAAGGTGTTTCGCAGAACCTGGCTTCGTTTACCCGTGAGAAAGTTCTGTATCCTTCTCATCGCGATCAGGTTCGTCCGGTTTTATATAACAGCTGGTATGCTACCACTTTTGATGTGAATGAAGAACATCAGCTGGCTTTGGCAAAGATCGCAAAAGATTTGGGCGTTGAAGTCTTTGTTATTGACGACGGTTGGTTTAAAGGGCGTATCAACGATAAAGGCGGTCTGGGTGACTGGACGGTCGATAAGAATAAATTCCCTAACGGTTTGCAACCGATGATCGAGAAAATCAATGCTCTGGGACTGGATTTCGGTATCTGGATAGAGCCGGAAATGGTAAATCCGAACAGTGACCTGTACCGCCAGCATCCCGACTGGGTGTTCCATTATCCGAACCGCACCCGGCATGAAACCCGTAACCAGTTGATGCTGAACCTGGCACGTGAAGATGTCTATCAGTATTTATATAGCTGCTTCTCTACGTTGTTACGTGAAAACAATATCAAGTTTATCAAATGGGATATGAACAGAGGGGTGACGGAACCTGGATTCCTGTCGGCTCCGACCGATGAACAGCGGGCCGTTCGTATTAAATACATTGAGAACCTGTACCGTTTGTTTGAAACATTGCGTGCGGAATTCCCGGAAGTATGGTTTGAAAACTGTGCCGGAGGTGGCGGCAGGGTAGACTTGGGTATGATGGCCCGTACCGATTTCTGCTGGGCAAGCGACAATACCGACCCGGTGGAACGTACGTTTATCCAGTATTCTTTCCTGAATGCTTTCCCGTCTAATTCAATGATTAGCTGGGTGACGCAGGAAGATTGGCATAACCAGAGGCATCCGCTTGAATTTAAGTTCGATGTATCCCTGTGCGGTGTCCTGGGTGTTGGTTATGATATTACGAAATGGTCTGATAAGGAAAAAGAGGTTGCCCGTGAGAAGATTGCTCTTTATAAAGAAATCCGTGAAACAGTTCACAAAGGTGATCATTACCGTCTGATATCGCCTTACGAACATAACCGGAGCGTACTCCAGTTCGTCAATAAACCAAAATCCGAATCAGTTGTATTTGTATATAATCTGGCGGAATATCCGGATAATGCCATACCGGAAACCAAACGTTCTAAAAAGGTAAAGCTGCGTGGTCTGGAACCTGATACCTCTTACCGGATTGAAGGTATGGATGGTCTTTATGCCGGTCGTCAGTTGATGAATATCGGAGTGGAATTTCCCTTGTACGGAGCATTCAAAAGCCGTATATTTAAGATTGTAAAACAATAATACATGGTTTGTCAGATGAATTTATTGTCTGCATCAGCATTCAGCGGAGAGGGTTCAACCTCTTCCGCTGAACTGGTTACACTAAAGAACCGTAATGGCCTTGTCGCCCAATTCACCAATTATGGTGCCCGTTGGGTGAGTATGTGGACACCCGACCGTGATGGCTGTATGGGGGATATTCTCCTTGGTTTCGATACGCTCGACGGCTATTTGACGGCAGGCGAGCAATATCATGGTGCGATAGTGGGCCGTGTCTGCGGACGAATTAATAATGCCCGTTTTACCTTAGAGGGACAAGAGTTTTTACTGGCTTCCAATGATGCCTATGGAAAACCTGTCCGCAATCATTTGCACGGTGGAATGGCCGCTTTTCACAATCGTTTCTGGAAATCCCGCCTGTTTGTCACTCCTTCCGGAGAGGAAGCTGTTGAATTTACAACCTGTTCCCCAAACGGGGAAGAAGGCTATCCGGGAAACCTCGAAGTAAAGGTGACTTACTTGCTGAAAGATAATAATACCCTGCGGATGGAGTGCGAAGCAACAACCGACCGCCTAACACCTGTCAATCTCACGAATCATGCTTTCTTTAACCTGCAATCATCTTCTGGTATTACGGATAAAAAGAATGTTTTATCTCACAATCTAACCCTGAATGCTTCCGCTATCATTGAATGTGATAATGAATTAATCCCTACGGGCCGGTTATTACCTGTAAACGGTACCTTGCTGGATTTCCGTTTGCCCCACACTATTGCTTCGTCTTTGACAAAAAAAAAGGCAAAGGTTTTTCCCTGGCGTATGCTCTGGACGGAGAAAGTGGTGGAGAATTGAATTTTGCTGCTTGTTTATCAGATGAAATCAGCGGAAGAAAGATGGATATTTATACAAATCAACAATCTGTGCAGGTATATAACGGTTATTTTATGGACGGAACGGATATTGGAAAGGGGGGTACTCCTTATTATGCCAGTGCCGGTATCGCTATCGAACCCCAGGGATATCCGGATGCTCCGAACCAGCCGTCTTTCTCCTCTATCTTGATTGATAAAGTGGAAAAGTACCGGCATATCACTGAGTATTGTTTTCTTTCGGATTGAAATTTACCCTTACTTTGTGCCGTTTGTATGCAGGACCTTATCACCAGGAAGAAATTAAGATTTCCGAAAGCAAGAGTTTTACTCTTATAAATATGCCGTATTGTCTAACAGGTATGTTGTCTGCTTATATTGAGTCGTATATGGCTATTAAGGAACGCGGATGACGCTAGCTTCCGCGTTCCTTAATTGTTTTTATAAGCCTAATTTTGTTTTGATAGCCTTCGGGATCGCGTCTTTATGAACCATTACATAAATGGTTTTGGCGCGGACGAAGCTTTCCGACATATTCAGGTAGCCACCGAATTTGTTACGGTCTGTGCCCCATGAATTTTTGGTGATGTAGTACTTGGTGCCGTTCTGGTCCTTGGCGATACCGGTTAGATGCATCAGATGGTCATCGGTAGTCACGAATGCTTCGAAACCTTCCTGACGGACTTCTGGGGTTACTTTTACTTCCGGATACGGCTGTTCGAACTTGTATACTTCTTCCAGGCGCTCTTTCTCGTCCATCTTTTCGAAACGGGCACGGTCGGTATTCGAAAGGTCTTCCACCTTCTTTACTTCCGGGTTGATGGCTACGCCATTCTTAAAGGAGAAGCCTTTTTCGCTGACATCACCGTCCCAGCATACGGTGAAACCGTTGTTCAGGGCATAATCGACTGTCTCGATCATTTCGTCGAGCGGCAGGTTGTACATGAGCTGATGTTCCCAGTTGTCCGGTACTTCGATGTCGAATTTTACGTAATACGGATGATGGGTGAAGCTCGTCAGTTCGATGTAATCGTCCATATTCAGTCCCAGGGATTCAGCAAATGTCTTGGGAGTATATTCTTTCCCTTTGTAAGTGAATGTAGCCGGAAGCTGTCCCAGGTAGGTATCGAACAGGTTTTGTATCAGTTTGTCGTATTCAGGGCTGCGTTTCTTATTTTTTACCGCAACATCAGCGATAGCTTTCATATATTGAACCATTTCGCTGTGATTGTGGCGTTCGGAATTGTAGTTGATCCCTTTGTAAACCTCTTCGGGAACGATTCCTACCTGACGGTATGCATTTTTAAAAGTATGTGCCAGACTGCCTTGTCCGATATTTCCTTCGCCACGTCGCAGGTAATTATCCTGTAACTGGTTCATATATTTCTGGCGTACGATGAACATTTCAGAGAGGTCGTATTCTCCCTTTCCCATGCGTAATAACTCCGATTCCATAAATGAGGTGGTGGCGAAACACCAGCAAGTACCGGTGGCTGCCTGATTTTTTACCGGGGTAGCCGGAACTGTCACGACTTCGGTAAACTGATAGCCTTGGGCGAATGCGCTGAGTGCGGAAAGCAGCAAGGCGCAGGATATGAATAATGCTTTCATAAAATATGATTTAATAGTTTGTAATCGTTATTTAGAAACCTCGTGCAAACATCTTCCAGAACTCGTCAGCCATTTCGCGCCAGCGTTGCATGGCGGCGCCGGCAAAGTCGGAAGTATAGCCGGTCAGATAAGCATTTGCAGCTTCATCGCCTTTCGTTTGTTGGATTTGTTTGTATTGAGCTTCAACAAAAGGTAATTCTGTTTGTCCTTTTTCTTCGAAATGGGCGATGGCTGTTTGCATTTTCTCTTTTGTCAGTCCCCAGCGTACAGTTGCCAGTTTATTGGCTTCGCGGAACGACCAGATGGCGGCATCGGTACGATGGCGATGCTGTCCGCAGATACCGAAACTCGGAGGAAGTGCGGTGGAACCGGAGAAAATAGGAATACGCGGGCTCTGTCCCGGATTGTCGAAAGACAACCAGGCAACCCCTCCGACTGCATCAGGCAGCCAGTTTCGTAACTGGATAACATGGGAGTAAGAACATTGGGGAACGGCTACCAAACGGTTGCGGTCGACCGTCCTGGGTTTTACTTCATTCAACATATTGATCATATCGGTCGTCATCCAGGGATTGGCTGCCGGACTGGTGATAGAATCTTTATCCGAACTGTCTTTCTTTTTGGATGGGACTTTCAGATTTTTGGTTGTATCCCAGTCTGTCCCTTCATAGGTTGCACGCAAAAGCGCCATTACATCGGTTACGGCTACCTGCTTATCCGGTTTTACGCTCAATGGCAGTTCTTCCGAATCATACGATAGCTTCAGGGAAGGAGCAAGGCTGTTCAGGATAAAGAACTCACGCAGGCTAAACGATTTCAGTTCGCCGAAATAATTCCCTCCGCTGTAAGCCTTCCAGAAACGGAACGGTTCCTTCCCATCCCAGAATCCCATCTTTTTGGCAACATCGAAGACATTGGCGGAAGCCATATAATTGTCTTTATCCTTTAAATCCAAAGTCGATATGCGGGAGATATTAGCCGATACACTGACATGGTCGTCCGGAATGCGGACAGCTGCCCAGACACCGCCGATTTTGTCCGGCCCTTCACCGAAGACTTCAAATATCCAGACTTCATCCGGGTCGGCAATTGTCAGACATTCGCCGGAATCGCCATAGCCGTGTTCTTTGACCAGTTCACCGATCAGGCGAATGGCATCGCGGGCAGTCGTGCAGCGTTGAAGAGCGATCTTTTCCAACTCTTCGATCATGAACATGCCTTTCTTGTTAACCAGTTCTTTCCGTCCGGAAATGGTCGTTTCGCCGATGCCCAGTTGTTTTTCGTTGAGGCAAGGGTAGGAGGTATTCAAAAACTGATAGGTGGAACGGGCC
>ERZ791830.296-NODE-296-length-57883-cov-4.655807_pt1 | contig 57883 bp, 73 predicted proteins | sample MGYA00509945_ERZ791830 | MGnify/ENA primary metagenome ERZ791830 (study PRJEB30046, sample SAMN00792021) | human gut metagenome | study: EMG produced TPA metagenomics assembly of the A metagenome-wide association study of gut microbiota in type 2...
ATCTTTGCTATGTTTATTATAGATGTTTACTTTAGCGATACTTAAATAAAGTCCACCATTATACTCCCCACCTGAAAGAATATCAGATAATATTACCCAATTGTATATGCTGTTAAAAATATCAATAATTAAAGTCTTTTCTTGTATTTCACTATTTAATACTTCTCGAGTTTCTTCATAATTGCTGTCAGCAAAGCTGATTTTATTATGTTCGTTTTCTTTGAAAGACTCATCTTCGAAAATAATACTCAAATCTGCTTTTAATCCAGAAATTAGCTTAAAAATATTATCTAATTTTTTATCTGAGCTTGGTATACTGCAAAGTTCTTTTAGTTTTTTGCATTTTTGAGTTCCTTTAAAAGTTCTATCTTTTAATATGTTTTCAAATTCTGAGATAGATGGACATTCTAAATTAATTTCCAGCTCGTCCAATAAGCAGTTTTTAAATTCATTAAATGTATTTTCAAATGATGTTACTGATTCTATATTACCATTAAAGAGAAAGTGACCTCTGTTTTTCATAATATGATGAATAGCAAGGTATACCAATCGAGCATCATGCTTTTCTTTATTTTTTATTAAATCAGCTCTTAAATGATAAATAGTTTTATAATTGTTATGATAATTTCTATCATTAAAATTTTTATCATTAAATAGAGAATATATTTGTTTTTCCTCTTTATCTTCTGACCATAAACTACTATCCCTAAGTCTTATAAAAAAGTTTGGGTCTAATTTACAAATTTCTTTGCAAAACAATTCTTGAAGTAAGTTTATTCTTTGTTTTTTTCTCTCATTTCTTCTTCGTAAAGCACGAAAAGTACGCCTTTCCTGTGCAGTATTAGCTCCGTCAAATAGTCGTATACCCCATAGAGATTTGCCTTTTTTCCTTATAACATTGTATTGGTTATCAGTTACTGCCCAACCTACAGAGTCTGTACCAGCATCAATTCCTAAATAATAATTTCCGACTTCCATATAAAAACCTCCTACATTTTATACTTGACAAAATAATTAAATTGTTATACACTATAGGTGTCTCAAATGTTTACTACCATATGAGATTACACTACAAAGTTCAAATAAAAATTTATTCTAATTCTTTTGTTGCATTGTGCAAAATTTAATATTTATTTGAATAAAGGGAAACAGTATATTCTGTTTCTTTTTTTATTTTATCATATATTGAATATATATTCAATGATATACTAATATTTACTTTATTAATGATTTTTTATAAAAAGCAAGAATGGAATTATACTAACATTTTTACTTCTAATATGTCTATATATTATTAATCTCCTAACCCTTTAAACCTAAACCCTACCTCAACACTTTTTTCACTACCCATATCAGACACATATATTCTATCAACCAAATTGACAAGCAATTCCCTATTTATTTCTGTAATTTCCTTATGTTTTAGGATATTTTCAAGCCAAACAGTATAATCATTATATTGATTTTTTTTATTTTTTATTTGTTCTTCTGTATTTGAAATTTGTTTTTTTATTGTTTCTATTTCTTTTTTATTTTCTGTGTCAAATTCTTTAAAATCCTCTGTATTAATAATATTTTCTGAAAGGTATTTTAGCATAGTTTTTCTTTTGTTGTAGCAAAGGTCTAGTTTTTCATTTAGATTATTTATAGTATCTTTTTGTTTGTTTTCATCCTCATTTAGGCTATTATTTCTTATATACTCACAGGTTTCGCTGTCTAAGGCTTGTTTCATAAATTTATTTATTTCTTTTATCAAAATTTCGTCTAGTTCTGATTCTTTTATAGAGTGAATGGTACAATTTTGTTTTCCCAATTTCGAATATGTACTACATTTAAAAGTTATATATCTACTACCGTTCTTTTTAGGCTTGCTTAAAAACTTATTCATAGCTTTACCACATTCTTTACAAAACAAAAGTCCTGTATATTTTGACAGATTTTCAGTTGTTTCAATATGAACTCTTTTTGTTTTAAGCATATTTTGAACTATATTAAAAGTTTCATTGTCTATGATAGGTTGGTGTGCATTTTCAAAAACATACCATTTATTTTTTGGTACTTGTATTTTTTTATGAATGTTGTAGGCTTTTATTTCTGTTTTATGCTGTACCATTGAGCCGGTGTATACAGGGTTAGAAAGTATTTTATGTATAGTGGAATAGGTCCAGTAGTTAGTTTTTGTCAGCTTATTTGAGTTTACATAATTTAATTTTTGCACTTCTCTTTTATACATAGTGGGATTTAGAATACCTTCGTTATTTAAGGTTTTAGCAATAGTAAGTTTGCCAGCACCAGACAAGTACATATTAAAAATTCTCTTTACGATTTGTGAGGCGTATTCATCAATAACAAGTTGATTTTTGTTTTCTGGAGATTTATTGTAGCCATAAGGAGCATATGAGCCTATGAAATCTCCTTTTTTCATTTTTGCACTTTGTGCAGAGCGTACTTTTTTGGAAATATCAGCACAGTAGTAATCATTTAATAACAGTTTAAAAGATGTACTTAAACCGTCACTTTTACACGAATCAAAGCTATCAAAGTTATCTGTAATTGCAATAAAGCGTATATTTTTTACTACAAACTCTTTTTTTATAAGGTTTAGGGTTTCTATTTGTTCCCTGCCAATTCGAGATAAGTCCTTTACAATTATGGCATTGATTTTATTGTTGTTAATATCAGACATCATTTCTGTAAAAGCAGCTCTGTCATAGGTCATACCGGAAATACCGTCATCAATATAGATTTTAACTAATTCAAATTCGTTTTTGTGTTCATTTATGTAGCTTTCTATTATTAACCTTTGATTGTCAATACTTTCGGACTGCTGATTTAAGTCATCGTGAGAAATTCGGCAGTACATAGCCGTTTTAAATTTATACATTTTTTCACACTCTTTCAATAAAAACTAATTAATATTTTCGTATTTTGCTTTTACAGCATTAAGCAAACAATCTTTAAATTCCTTTTTTCCATATGTAATCTTAACTACAATATTCTTCTTGTTTTTGCTCACAAAATCTACCACCTTTTATAGTAAATAAATCTTATGTTAAAGAATATTAATAAGTGGCTTGTCAATATGCGTTATTAAGTGGGAGATAATATAAAAAATCTAAACTTGCATAGCTATATTAAAAACTTGATTTTTTGTTTTCGTTGGAATATAATAATTACAATGGATTTTAGGGTATTAAAGTAATGTATAAATATCAAATTGAAAATGATATGTATTAAATCTTTACATGAATATAATATTTATTTTTTGTATAAATTAATAAATTATAGTTTGTATTGTTCATATTGTAAAAATAGGGGTACAGATGAAAAAGTTTTATTGCCTTTTGGCGTAATAACTATTTTATTTTGTTTCCTCTATTTATTTATGTTAATAATCAGATTGATATATTGAAAATATGTTAATTAAGGAGGAAGAATGATGAATGTTTTAGTTTGCGGTGGTGCCGGTTATATAGGTAGTCATACAGTTTATGAATTGATTGAAAGAGGACATTCCGTAGTAGTAGTAGATAGTCTTATTAAGGGTCATAAGGCTGCTGTTCATAATGAAGCTAAGTTTTACTTAGGGGATATACGAGATGAAGAATTTATGGACAGAGTATTTAAAGAAAATAATATTGATGCTGTTATAGATTTTGCAGCTTTTTCACTTGTAGGAGAAAGCGTTAATGAACCTTTTAAGTATTATGAAAATAATGTATATGGTACATTAAAACTCTTGGAAGCTATGGAAAGAGCAGGGGTTAAGAAAATAGTATTTTCATCTACAGCAGCCACTTATGGCGAACCGGAAAACGATATTATTGTTGAAAGTGATAAAACAAATCCAACTAATCCTTACGGGGAAACAAAGCTTACTGTAGAAAAAATGTTAAAGTGGGCAGATAATGCTTATGGAATAAAATTTGTTGCTTTGAGATACTTTAACGCAGCTGGTGCCCATATAAGTGGCAAAATAGGAGAGGACCATAGCCCTGAAACACATCTTATTCCTATTATTTTACAGACAGCTTTAGGGCAGAGAGAAAAAATGTTTATTTTTGGCGATGATTATGATACACCAGATGGAACTTGTGTAAGAGATTATATTCATGTTACAGACCTTGCAGATGCCCATATTAAGGCTCTTGAGAAACTTTTCAAGACAAATGAAAGCGGTATCTATAACTTAGGTAACGGAAAAGGCTTTTCTGTTAAGGAAGTTATTGAAAAGGCTAAAAAAGTTACAGGTAAAGATTTTAAAGTGGAAATTGAAGCAAGAAGAAGTGGCGACCCATCTACGCTTATTGCTTCATCTGAAAAAGCTATAAAAGAGTTAGGTTGGAAACCTAAATTTAATACACTTGATAAAATAATTGAAACTGCTTGGAATTGGCACAAAGACCATAAGAATGGCTATAAAGATTAAAATATTTGAGGGAATAGTTATTATAAGTTTTTAGTAAATGTGTTTTTGGTTGATGAGCCATTAAATACAGGTGCTGTTATGAAATATTGTCAAAAATTGAAGAATTGTATATACAGTAAATAATGTTTTTATTAATAAATATTAGAATTTTTAACCCTCTTTCTCCATCTACCTGCTCCTTGGGGAGCAGAAGACACAGGTACTTTGCTAGACATATTGAAGAAAAATGATGTCAAAGCCAGTTTCTTTTTATGTGGGTACTGGATAGACAAATATCCGGAGGAAGTAAAGAAAATATACAATGACGGTCACGACATTGGAAACCACAGCAACACGCATCCTCATGGTTCAAAATTATCCCTAGAGGAGAATAAGGAGAATATACAGGGGTGTCACGAGAAGATTAAAAACTTGTTAGGTATAGATGCCAACCTGTATAGACCACCTTTTGGAGAGTACAATGATACTGTACTAGATGCAGCAAAGGCGTGTGGATACTATGCTATACAGTGGGATGTAGAACTATTAGAAACAAGATACACAAAAAAATGGGCGTATTAGTACGCCCATTTAATATGTATACGGTCCTTATAAACATAGACCTTTTCTATAAGTGTTTTTGCAACATCTCTTTTTGCTTCTATATCCCAATTATTCCAACCGTCAAGATTTGGAATTTTCAACTCAACATCTTTAGTGACATTAAGTTTATTTATCTTGTCAAGTGTTTGTTTCTTCTTGTTATCTAACTCCTCTATCTTTTTATTTGCGTATTCCATCAGTGTAGTGTTTGCCACTGTAAGATTATTAACTATATTTTCTATGTCTTTTTCGATTTGTACAAGTTCGGCTTTAAGACTGTTTATCTCCTGTCTATTATCATTTTCTATATCTTTAATTTTACAATCGCTAAAGTTTTCCACATAATTAATCATTTTTTGGTGTACAAGTTCTTCTATGTCAGACACATAATGGGTAACAACTTCTGCGTCACACATTTTTATAGCTCGCCCTGAGCAATTAAAGTATTTTGTTTCTTTATATGTCTTTACCGTCATAGCTCTGCCACAGTACCCACATTTAATTAGTCCGGTCAACCAAGTATGCTTGCCTTTACCATTATTTTTTATTTGCACATTTTTATCTAGTTTGTACTGGCATTTAAGCCACAAATCAGACGAAATAACGCCCTCGTGAAAGCCTACAGCTATATGGTGGTCCTTTAGGTTGTTGTATTTATTGGCTCCCCTGTCACGCTTGCCGTATACATTTAACCCGTTTACACCGTTAAAGAGAGAAATGTCACTTTCTACCACACAACCTTTGGCTATGTAATAGTTATATATATCTACATCAGCCTGTACATATGCCGGACTGTGCAACATTCGTGACAATTTAATATTGTTCCACATTACATTTAGTTTTTCAGTTAAATCACTAGCTATATTACCTAGGGATTTATCTGTGTTAGCGTATTCGTAAAAAATTTGTTTTACAAGTTCTATATCATCATTTTGTTGTATCGTTGCAACTTTCTTTCCACCGATGGTGATTTTTGTGTTGCTGTACCCGAAAGGTGCAATACCACCACCCCAGGCTCCTGTTTCACCTCGTTGGTAATAGTTGTCCTTAACTCTTTCAGCTATTGTTTCTCGTTCTAGCTGTGCAAAAACCATAACTATATAAAGCATAGCCTTGCCAACGGGGGTTGATGTATCGAATTTTTCACTTGCTGAAATAAAGCTAACATTATGCTTTTGTAATACATCTATTATATTTGCAAAGTCTAGCACAGAACGGCTTATACGGTCCAACCTGTACACAACAATAGTGTCGATATTTCCTTGTTTAACATCTGCCATAAGATTTTGAAAAGCTGGACGGTCAGTGTTTTTGCCAGAAAAGCCTTTATCCTTATATATTTTAAACTCCAATCCTTGAGTTTTTATTTCTTTTTGGCACATTTCTACCTGTGTTTCGATGGAAATGGAATCTTTTTTATCTATAGATTGCCTTGTATATATAGCTATCATATTATATCACTCCTTATAAAAAATATGTTTTTGGGTATAAAAATAACACCTTGCAAGGCAGGTGTTTTGTGTGATATAATACAGTTGTCTAGGCTATACTATATCAAGGCATCTACCTTGATAGGTTAGTTTTTGCCTCCTGTTGGTAGCAGGGGGCTTTTTTTTATAAAATCTTCCACATAGGCATTAGATACTGGTACTATCTAATGCCTTTTTATGTACTCATTAAATTGTCTATATACTTGTCTTTCGAGAGGGTGTCTGTTAAACATATTCCTTTTTTCTAGTTCTAATAGCCTTTCGTATCGTATTTCAGCTGATAGCATAGATACATTGCATATTCTAGCTATATCTTCACTAGACTTAATATTCAAGTTGTGTAAGACGATTGCCGGCATTAGCAAATCTCTTGCAAACACATTAGCTTGCATTTCAAATATATCCATACCGTCAAAATCTTTTTCTGAATTCCTGTTATATGTTTTTCCAAACTTTAAATGTCCAAGTAAACAATGCCCAAGCTCGTGAGCCAATGTAAATCTTTGTCTTGAAATGGGGTAATCGGTGTCGTTATAATATACAATTAATCTCCCGTCAACTATCGTGCTAAATCCATCACCTGTAAAAGTATCGTTGCTTTGACTATATTTAATAATAGAAATATTATAAAAATTTGCAACAACCGCTAAATTAATAGGTAATTGATTTAAGTTACATTCAATTAAAGTTTCCCACACTCTATTGCGAGCATATTTATAATTTTGATACATCAGTACCACTCCCTTCTACTTAATTGTAGAAGGAAATGGTAATATTTTCATTAGGAGATTGCTGGAAATTATAACTCATCGGGTGGAGTATAATTTTCTAAATCTTTCCTTATAGTATCTTTCCTTATATTAACTTTTTTCTTACTGTCACCTCTGGCGGCAACCTCTGTTATGTATTCCTCATAAACTTTACACCGTTCATATTCGATTGTTAGAATGTTGTCTATAACTTCTTTACCATATATGTCAAGTTTACGATATTTTTTTAGCATTTCACATTCAGATATAGTTAATTCTTCTTTTGTTTTCTTTTGTATATTTACAACATCTTGAAACAAAAAATTTGGAGTAGTGTGTAAAACATCAAAAATCTTATAAAGAATATCTGTTTTTGGAAAACTATTTCCATTTTCGTAACTAGAAATGGTCTTGTTTGTTACATTCCCCAATAATTCAGCCAATTCTGTTTGATTTAAACCAGCTTGTTCTCGTGCTTCTTTAAGCCTGTCTTTAAAAGCCATATATTCACCTCCTGAATACAGTATATTCTTAAATTCTTAGAAAGTCAAGATAAAAAATTTACTTTTTCTTAGAAAAAATAGTTGACAATCTAAGAAAATGAGAATATAATAATATTGTCTTAGAAAACAAGATAAATCTTAGAAAGGAGGAAATGACATATGAAACAAAGTATTTCATATAATCTAAACAATATTGTAAAAAAAACAGGTTTAAAAAAATATGCAGTTGCCGAGAAATGTGGCTATTCGGCAAAAAGATTTAGTGATATTTTGTGCGGTAGGAAACGAATAACAGATGCAGATATTATTAAATTATGTGAGGGTTTAGGTATTAGCCCTAATGATTTATTTGGCTATAACGAAACAGCCTAAAAAAACCACCTTAATAAATAAGGTGGCATAAAATTAATATATAAGAGTTTCACCGAATTTACGGGGTACAAACTATAAATTACTTTATAGTAGGGCAATAAGTTTACCTTTCTTATGTGTTTTGTAGCTTTAACAGACTCTGCTATAGTAGCACTTGTACCTACAGCTTCACAAGCACTAAGTGCCTGTGCAGTAGCACCAAGCATTGAATCATTTACACTATTATTACTAATTGCTGCTAAAGGTGATAATGATGAGTTTAAGTCATTAAGCTTATTTTCCATCTGCATCCAGTTTGTTACTCCACTTAAAGTGTGGCTGTATCATTTCTGTACAGCTCTTGTAGTCGCCTACAAGTTCAGACTATACCTTCAACCTTAAAAGGTTGCCCCGTGTCTAGTCGTTACACCTTCCCTGCATCATAGGGCTTGGCTCGGTGTTGTCTTAAATGTATGTCTATTTTAACATAAAAATGTTTAAATTTCAAGAATATTAGTAAAAATTATAATATATATAATGAATTATTTCTTAATAAAAATAAAAAAATCAGCTTAGGAGGTGGAAAAGTGCTACTATTGCTGTTTTTAATATTTTTAGTTTTATATTTATTAAACAAAGCTATTTCATATTATTTGATTGCATTTGGTTTATTGCATTATCTTTTAGAGCATTACAACGACGATATAAATACAGACAAGGCAAAGAAATATGCCATATCCGCATTTAAGAAAAGACACAATTTAAAATAGTTTGTCTATTAAGAGTTTTTGCAAGTAACTACTAGGACAATCAGCATTTATCATAATATGAATAGAGGTGATTAATATGCAAAAATACAAATGTACTGAGGAAAGACCTGTTTACAAGAGTGAAGAGGAGGAAAAAGAGGCATTAGGCAGAGGGTTATATACTCTCAACAAACGCATATTGCCTTATTTGCAGAAGAAAGAAGTACATAAATGATGATACTGTTACTGATAGCAGTTATCTTTATAGCTGCAAACTTAACTTATTGAGAGGAGGTGGGAACTATGGAATGGACGAAAAACAACGATGAAAAGTTAAGATTACTGGACTATTACGGCGTTACGGTTACTGATATGGCTAAAATCTTAGGAGTTACATATAACTCTATAAATAGCAGACTTGGTCGATTAGGCATAAAAGCAAGTACACAAATACCTAACGAAGATACTTTCAGCGAAGAAAGACTAGCTTTGAAAGAAATACGAGAGAATATCTGTTTACTGTATATGGTCCATCTAAAAGAGGGCGACAGCGTGGCGTATGTGGCTAAGGCTTGTGGCTTTAAGAGGAGTCAAGTCGAAAGTTGTTTAGCAGAATGCCTAGCGGACGGTACATATAGAAAAGTGTTACAGAGAGTTAATAATCACAATTTGAAGGTGGGACAGATATGAAAAATTTGTTTGAGAAATTAAGGATTTGCTTATTTGGAACGCAAGTAGTAACGCTTAGTAAAGCAGAATCAAGCAGAATGAAAAGGAGATGTGTGCGTTGGTAGAGACGGAAAAAGTCCTCTGCGGCAACAGAGGACCATATATAAACACGTTTGGGAATATATATACAGTTAAATTATAGAACATAGAAAGGAAAATGTCAAATGGAAAATTCGTTAATTGTTGTTGAACAGTTGCCTATTATTACAGAACATTTAGCAGCTGTTAAAGAAAAAATAGCTGAAAGGGTAGATACAGCTTTAAATCTTGTATGTGCAAATGATACGGCTAAGGAAATAAGGAATGTTAGGGCAGAGCTTAACAAAGAATTTAAAGATTTTGAAGCTAAGCGAAAAGAAGTTAAAAATTCTATTCTTGCACCTTATACAGACTTTGAAAAAGTTTACAAAGAGTGTATTAGCGATGTATATACAAGTGCTGATATTGATTTAAAGAAACGTGTTGAGGAGATAGAAGGGCAGTTGAAGCAAGAAAAAGAAGTAGATTTGATAGATTACTTCGAAGAATATTGCGAAAGCAAAAACATTAATTTTTTAAAATTTGAAGAAGTTGGGATAAATATAACACTTTCAGCTAGTTTAAAATCTTTAAAAAACAAAATTTCAGACTATATAGATAGTGTATCAGATGCTTTAAATACGATTGCAACAATGCCCGAAAGTGAAGTAATACTTGCTGAATACAAACATAATGGCTACAATTTAGCTTCTGCAATAGCAGTTGTGAACGATAGAAATGCAAGAATAGCAGAAGAAAAAAACGCTATTGAGCAGGTAAAGAGAAATAAAGGAATCGAAGAAAAAGCTACACAACAAGTGAAAGAAGCTTTTGAAGAAGCTCTTGAACAACCTGTGGTAGTTGATACTAAAGAACTTGCACTTAAATTTACTGTATATGGAACTAGAGAAAAATTGCGTGAACTTAAAAAATTCTTAGATGATGGAGGATATAGATATGAATAATACAACTCAAGCAACAAAATGCAAAGAATTAGCAGTTACTTATGAAGTAGATGGCAATAAGGTAATACTCACGCCAAGTGTTGTACAGAAGTATATAGTTGGTACAGACAGTCCGATAACAATACAAGAATTTAAGTTTTTTAGTGAATTGTGTAAGGCAAGAGGTTTAAATCCATTTTTAAAAGAAGCGTACTGCATTAAATATGGTAATCAGCCTGCCCAGATTGTTGTTGGTAAAGATGCAATTATTAAAAGGGCTGTTTTAAATCCTGAATTTGATGGAATTGAAAGTGGCGTTATTGTTATTAAAGACGATAACATAACAGAAAGAAAAGGTTGCTTTGTTGCTCCGAATGAAAACCTTGTTGGTGGTTGGGCTAAAGTATACCGTAAAAATTGGACACATCCTACATATTGTTCTGTTGGACTTGAAGAAGTAGCAAGCAGAAAGAAAGACGGTAGTCTTAATAGTATGTGGGCTAGCAAGCCTGCAACTATGGTAGAAAAAGTTGCAAAAGTAAGGGCATTAAGAGAAACATTTATAGAAAATCTTGGTGGATTGTATGATGCTGATGAAGTGGAACAGAATAATGCTGTTGATGTACAAGAACCACAAAATGTGATTGACCAAGATGAGCCACAAGAAGTTGTTGAAATGGCTACCGAACAGCCTCAGCAAATAGGATTTGATGATTTATAATGTATAGAATTATTAAAACAGGGAGCAAAGGTAATGCGATTATAATTGATAATAATATATTAATTGATTGTGGTGTACCTTATAAAGATTTACCTGTTAAGTTATTAAAATTAGTGTTACTTACTCATGAGCATAGTGACCATTTTAATTTTTCTACGATAAGTAGGTTAGCATTAGAAAGACCAACGTTAAGATTTGCGTGTGGTAAATTTTTGCTCAAAAAACTTGTACAAGCAGGAGTAAGTTATACAAAAATAGATATTCTTACTCCTGGGGTATGGTACAGATACAATAAAGATATAGCAGTATCTCCCATAGTGTTGTATCACGATGTACCAAACTATGGATATAGGTTATTAGTAAAGGGTAAAAAGATAATATACGCGACAGATACAACAACATTAGAAGGCATAAAAGCTTATAATTACGATTATTATTTGCTTGAAGCCAATTATGAAGAAAATGAAATACAGCAGAAAATAGAAGAAAAAGAGAAAGCTGGACAGTTCGTGTATGAATATAGAGTTTTAAAAACTCATTTATCTAAAGAAGAGTGTGACAATTTTTTATTGGAAAATATGGGAGAAAAAAGTGTATATCAATATTTGCATTGTCACGAAGATTAGAGGTGTTTTTAATGAACAAAGTTATTTTACTAGGTCGTATGGCTCGTGATCCTGAAGTTCGTTTCACTCAAGGTAATGAACCAATGGCAGTTTGCAGATTTGCTGTAGCTGTCGACAGACCATATTCTTCTCGTCGTACTGAAGGCGATGCAACAGCTGATTTCATCAACTGTGTATGCTTTGGTAAGCGTGGGGAAAGTATAGGTCAATATTTCCGTAAAGGAAATAGAATTGCTATTACTGGTAGATTACAGGTTAGCAATTGGCAGGATAATAACGGTCAGAAGAGATATTCTACTGATGTTATCGTTGAAGAATTCGAATTCTGTGAAAACAAGAATGTAAATAGCGTAAGTATGAACGGCTCTCAAGTACCTAATTCAGGTCCTGCACAACCAAGTAACAACGGCAATGATTTCTTCCCTATCGTAGATGACGATGAGGAATTACCATTTTAGAAAATATAATACAGGTGCTGTAGTTGTTCTATAAGGGTAGCTACAGTGTCTGTAGGAGGTGAAAGTTGTGGCTAGGCCAATTAAAGAAGGGCTAGATTACTTTCCTCTGAATGTAGTTTTAAATTCCAAATTTGAAATTATTGAAGCTCGATTTGGAATTAAAGGGTTTGCAGTAATCGTCAAGTTGTTTCAACATATATACGGAACAAAAGGCTATTACTGTGAATGGGATGAAGATGTGCTATTTGTGTTTGCTAAGCGAATAGGTGTGGGTGCAAATAGTGTGTCTGAAATATTAGATACTTCTCTAAAGAAGGGTATGTTCAACAAAGATATGTACGAAAAGTACAGCATATTAACCTCCGAAGGTATTCAACAAAGATATGTTGAAGCTAAAAGAGGTGGCTATGAAAGAATTTGTAAGAAATACCTTTTAATTAGTGTACCCAAAACAGAGGAAAATGGTTTAGAAACAGGAGTTAATGCAACAAAAACCGATGTTAATGTTACAGCAAGTACACAAAGAAAAGAAAATAAAATTAAAGAAAACAAAATTAAACCAAACCAAACAAAAGAATCGGAACTGTTTGAAAAGGTGTGGAGTGTGTATCCTAAGAAATTAAAAAAACAGGAAGCTTTAGAAGAATTTTGTTCTTTGGATGTGTCAGCTGAATTAGCCGATGTAATGATTAACTCTATAAAGAAGCAGAGAGAACAAGAAAGTTGGAAAATAGAAGGTGGCAGATATGTACCATTCTTAGTCAACTGGATTAAAAATAAAAGGTGGGAGGACGAGATAAACGACAAAGGTTACATAATACGGAAAGGTACAGATAGCTTTAATAATTTCACACAAAAAATTTATAGTGACGAATTTATAAAAGAGAGATTAAGAGCTAAAGGACAAACTTGTATATAAATAAGAAAGGAATATTGTTTTTTATGAAACTAAAGTGTGATATATGTGGCAAGAAATACAAAGCATACGGAAGATACAGAAGCAAAGAAAGGCATTTGTGTCAGGCTTGCAAAGAGAGAAGAAGAGCTTTTATAAATAGGCTTAAAATAAATATACACTACGAAGGAGATAAAAACAGAGATGATAGATATATTTATTCCAGGGAAGCCGATTGGTAAACAAAGACCTAAATTTAACAATAAAACAAAAAATACATATACACCTAAAGAAACACGAGATTATGAAGCTCTTGTAAAACAATGCTATATGCAAAAGTATAGGGATAGAGAGCCGATACCAGCTAAAACACCAGTAGAAGTAGAAATATATGCCTACTTTAAAATTCCGAAAAGCATGCCGAAAAAACAAGTTAAATTGATTGAGAATAATAAGTTATTTCCGACTGTAAAACCTGATTCCGATAACATAAGCAAGATAATACTAGATGCCCTGAATGGGGTGGCATATTACGATGATAACCAAGTTACTGATTTGACTATATATAAGCAATATGCAACAACAAATGAAAAGGTTGGAGTAGTTGTTAATATTAGAGAAAAGAGGTTAGTAGAATGAAATTAAGTGAGTTAAGCGATGAAACATTGCTTTATATAGAAATTTTCAATGATTTAAAAAATATAATTCCGGAGGTAAAAGTAGTCACTAAAAAAGAATATGTCAGCAATCAAGACTTGTTTCGCAAAGGGTATTGGTATGAAATCTTTCTCGCTGTTAATACTCCAGTTGCTTTTTACTTAGAAAATTTTTTAGAAGAAGTAAAAAGTGAAAATGGCGTAGACGATGATTGGGTTCAACAGGTAATTGATGAATTAAGAGAAACAATAGATGTTGATGAATTTGAATGCAAAGTAAATAAAGTGTTAGCAAAACACCGTGTTTATACTGCTGGAGAGCTTGTAGAAAATGATATTTGGAGGGAGGAAACAAATGAAAATAGAGATAGATAAATTGCCGAACATAAGACAAATTGTGTTTAGAGCAGAACCGAGTGATAAATTTTATAGCAATTGTATGTGGGGTGTAGTTAACCTTGATTTAAAAAACGGTATAATGTCTGCTTGCACGGACTGTGGCAATTATGCTTACAGATGGCCCGAAAAAGGAAAAGAGTTTCTTGAGTTAATGCGAACTGTCGATGTAGAGTATTTGTTATCAAAAATTTCATTGTTAAAATTTGACTATGAGCGAACAGTCTTAGAAGTTTTAGATTATTTCGATAAATATGATAACGAAAATTATTCAAAAGCAGTAAGTTTTTTTGATACGATTGAAGGCACATTTGTAACCAGACGTTTTGATTTTTATGATGTAATTGATAGATATGATGATGAAGGTTTGTTTGCTGATTTAGATTTAGGTATAGATGATTTTATATGTTACAACTATCCAAGTAAAGCGAAAACATTTGCAGAGCTGTTTGTTAAGTATGTGCAACCTAAAATAGAAGTTTGAAAATGGGAGGTAATGACAATAACGGGTTCGACTTGACGTGTGTAGAGTTTGAGAATACATACCCTGATAAAGCAATAGAAATTGTGCAAAAATGATTGTAAAAAATGTTGGAATAAGCCTTATACAGAGGGTGGGTTCTGAGTTTGAACCTGTCGGAATTTCCGACAAGTAAAAAGCCCTCCGGCAAGCAAACCAAAGGGCAACCTAGATAAGTACAAAAATATTATAAGTGGGTTGCTTAGGTTTGTCAAGGAGGGCTTTTATGACATTAAAAGAATTAAATCAATTATATTATCTTAGCGTAGAAATAGCACATTTGAAAAAAGAAATAGAAAAAAAAGAAAATCAATCTGATATAAGGGCACAAGTTATAACGGGGATGCCATTTGGTGGAAAATTAAGTGACCCTACAGGAGAAAGAGGGACAGAGTTGTCAGACAATAAAATGCTATTAAATTTGGCTTTAATTAAAGCGGAGATAGAGAAAAATAAAATAGAGCGATATATTTCTCAAATTGATGATTCAGAAATGCGTACAATAATTAGATTGAGATGTATAGAATTTAGAACCTGGGAGCAAATAGGAGCAGAACTGCATATGCACAGAACTACAGCAAAGCGAAAAATTTCTAATTATATTAAAAATGCACACAATGCACATTGAGTATGTGTTATTATGTTAAGGTAGAAAAGGTTAAAAACTTTGATACATTCTCCTTTCTGTGATTAAATACAGATATTAAAAAAAGCACTTTAGCTAGGTGGCTACGGCTACTATTGGTTACTGTGCTTTTTTGTTTATAAAAAATGCTAGGAGGTGGCATATAAATGACAGATAAGCAAAGAAAATTTTGTGATGAATATTTGATTGATTTAAATGCCACTAGGGCATATAAATTGGCATACCCAAATGTAAAATCAGAAAGTGCTGCAACGTCAGGGGCATCAAGATTGTTAAGAAATGTTAAGGTCAAAACATATATTGATGAACAGCTTGAAAAAATCAGTTCTGAAAAGATTGCTACTGCTGAAGAAGTCATGGAATATCTTACAACTGTTTTACGTGGCGAATCTCAATCAGAAATTGTTGTTGTCGAAGGTGTTGGTGACGGTTGTTCTGTAGCAAGAACGATGCAGAAAAAGCCTGACGAGAAAGAAAAGCTTAAGGCTGCTGAACTACTTGGTAAGAGATACGGTTTGTTTACAGATAAGCTTGAAGTTGACGGAGTTGCTAGAGTAGTTATAAATGGCGAGGATGATTTAGATGAGTGATGTTAAGATATACCTCCCAGATTTGGTCGGTAAAGGATATAAGGATTTTTGGGTGTTTGAAGGCAGATATAGGGTATGCAAAGGCTCACGAGCTAGTAAGAAATCTAAAACAACAGCCTTAAACCTGATTTATCGCATTATGAAATATCCTCAATCTAACATATTGGTTATTAGAAAAACATTTAGGACATTAAAAGACAGTTGTTATGCCGAATTAAAATGGGCTATTCACAGGCTATGTGTGGATAGCCTTTTTGATTGCAAAATGTCGCCCTTGGAGATTACTTATAAGCCAACAGGTCAAAAAATATATTTCAGAGGACTTGATGACCCACTTAAAATTACTTCTATAACAGTTGATGTGGGGTGTTTATGTTGGCTGTGGATAGAAGAGGCCTACGAAATTACAAATGAAGACGATTTTAATATGCTTGACGAAAGTATACGAGGTAGTGTGGATAAAAGTATTTTTAAGCAAATTACTATTACCCTAAATCCGTGGAACGAAAGACATTGGATAAAGGCTAGGTTTTTTGATGTTAAAGATAACAACATAATGGCAAAGTCCACAAACTATATGTGTAATGAATGGCTAGATGAAAGTGATTTAAAAGTGTTTGAGGATATGAAAAAGAACAACCCACGCCGTTATCAAGTAGCTGGTTTGGGAGAGTGGGGCATTACAGACGGGCTGGTTTACGAGAATTGGCAGGAAAGGTTGTTTACTGTTGAGGAAGTTACGAAAATGCCAGGGATTGAAAGTACATTTGGTTTGGATTTCGGTTATACCAACGACCCAACAGCCTTATTCTGTGGACTTATAGATGTTAAAGGTAAGGTTTTGTATGTGTTTGATGAAATATACGAGAGAGGGCTTAGTAATGAAAAGATAGCCGAGAAAATAAGAGAAAAGAGCTATAGTAAAGAAATTATTACAGCCGATTCCTCCGAACCAAAATCTATAGACAGGCTTAGGGAGTTGGGAATAAGACGTATTAAGCCGGCGAGAAAAGGTAAAGACAGTATAAACAATGGCATTGACTTTTTGCAAGGCTTTGAAATATTGATACATCCTAAATGTCAAAATTTCATAAAAGAAATTGGTTCGTACTGTTGGGATAAAAACAAAGAAGGTAAGAGTATAAATGTTCCTGTTGATGTGAATAATCACTTGATGGACGCTATGAGGTATGCCGTAGAGGGTTATACAAGAGGCAAGACATTTAGTTTTGAATAGAGGTGATAAAAGATTGTTTAATTTTCAGTTTCCGGGGTGGCTGACCTCGTACATAAATGACATTATCCGTAAAGGAGCAGAACGCAGGCTAAAGGATATAGACTATGTGTCTAGGGAGATAACTCGTTTCTTATCTAGTCCACGTAGAGCCGATATGCTAACAGGCAATAGGTACTATACAGGTGTACACGATATATTGCACTACAAGAAAATGGCTATTGGAGAGGGTGGAGAGCTTGCACCTGTAACTAATCTGCCAAACGACAGACTTGTTAATAACCAATACGGAAAGCTGGTAGACCAAAAAGTCAATTATTTGCTAGGAAAAGAAATATTGTTTAATACTCAAGACAATATTTATTCAGATATTTTGAACAATAAAATATTTAATGCTGACTTTGACAGACTTATACAAGAAGTTGGCGAGGATAGTCTAAATTGTGGTATTGGTTGGCTGTATGTGGGATATGACGAATTTGGCAATTTGAGTATGCAAAGACTAAAACCTTGGCAGGTTATTCCTTGTTGGGCAGATGAGGAGCATACGATATTAGACTATGCTATAAGAATTTACCCTGTTGTTTACTACGAGGGTAAAAATGAAAAGGAAGTTTTAAAAATTGAAATATATGAAGAAAAAGGCATTACCAAACTTGTAAAAGACGGAGGAAAAATTTATCCTGACGGCACAGATTGGCAAGTGCCTTATTTTTATAGCAATAAACAGCCTTTAGCTTGGGACAAGATACCCCTTATACCTTTTAGGGCAAACAGAAATGAATTACCTTTGCTAAAAAGGGTTAAGAGTTTGCAAGATGCACTTAATCTTATGCTCAGCAATTACACTAACGGTATGCAAGAAGACCCTAGAAATACTATTTTAGTTTTAAAGAATTATGACGGTGAAAATTTAGGAGAGTTTAGACAGAATTTGTCTACTTACGGTGCTGTTAAGGTACGAACTGCTGATGGCTCACAGGGTGGCGTAGATACATTGTCTATACAGGTAAATGCTGAAAATTACAAGGTAATTATTGATTTGCTTAAAAAGGCAATAATAGAGAACGCTATGGGGTATGATGCTAAAGACGATAGGTTGAGTGGTAACGCAAATCAAATGAACATACAGAGTATGTACTCAGATATTGACCTTGATGCCAACAAGATGGAAACAGAATACAAGGCTAGCCTGCAAAGGCTGTTGTGGTTTGTAAATGCTTATTTATCCCAGACGGGACAAGGTGATTACTTTGGGGAAGATGTTGAGATTGTGTTTAACCGTGATGTGCTTATAAATGAGGGTGAGGCAATAGATAACTGCGTTAAGTCTTTAAATGTATTGAGCAAAGAAACAGTTGTTAAAAACCACCCTTGGGTTAATGATGTCAGTACTGAAATGGAGCTTATACAAAAGCAAAATGACGAGGAATACAGCATTAAACTTGACAACATAAAGGCTGGTGACAGCATTGGCGAAGAATAGTGATTACTGGGCAAAGAGGGCTGTTGAAAATGAAAACAACTCAAGAACTACAGCTCAAGCAGGTAAAGACGAGATTGAAAAGATATTTTTAACAACCAGAATAAGGCTTCAAAAAGAAATTGAATATTGGTGGTATAGGTTTGCTAAAAATAATGGTCTGACTGTCGCAGAAGCTAAAAAACTAATGACGAAAAAAGAGTTGGACGAGCTTAACTGGGATGTAGAAGAATATATCAGAAAAGGTATTGAGGCTGCTATTACTCAAGTGCCTTATGTAGAAAAACAACTCGAGAATGCCAGTGCAAAATTCCATATTAGTAGGCTTAACGCCCTTAAAATACAGGTGTTGTCTATTTGTAATGAATTGTTTACCGATACCAATAAAACAGTAAAAGAGTGTATGAAAAAGGTATATGAGGAAACATATTATAAAACAGCATACAATATTCAAACAGGTATTGGTGTGTATTCTAACTTTTCAAAAATCGACGAAAATTTGCTTGAAAAAATTATTTCAAAACCTTGGGCAGATGACGGTAGCAATTTCTCCGAAAGAATATGGGGAAAGTACAGACCACAGCTAGTAAACAGGATACATAAGGACTTAATAGATTGTGTATCACGCGGAAGAAACCCTAACGAGTATTCAGAAGCTCTTGCAAAAGATTTTAAAGTTAGTTTAAAGCAGACAGGGGATTTAATGCTAAGTGAATACAATTATTTTAACGAGCAAGCTACACAGGATTGTCTGAATGAATTAGATGTCGAAGAATACGAAATACTTGGCACTCTTGACGGCGTTACTTGTGCTACCTGTGGTGGTTTGGACGGCAAGCACTACCCACTTAAAGATGTTGTAATTGGCGTTAATTCTCCACCATTTCACCCACGATGCAGATGTACTACTATTCCATATTTTGATGACGAATTTACTGAAAATGAGGAAAGAGCCTACAGAGGAGAGGACGGGAAAACTCACTACACTAAGGCTAAAACATATGAGGAATGGAAAAGGGAATTTGTTAAGGAGAAAGGTCAAGACGCTTGGAATTTATATGAAAAAGGGGCAAAATACCGTAATTCAGATAATGAACAGTACCAGAATTATAAAGATATTTTGGGTAAAAATGCTCCTGAAAGTCTTGAAGAATTTCAGAAAATAAAGTATACTAATAGTGAGGAATGGGATAAAATAAAGTCTAAGGTTCAAGAGGAATTGCCTAAAATGGATTTTGATAGAATGAAATTATTTATAGGTACACTTAGCAATAGACAAACTAGATTATGGTATAAATATCATGATGAAAATATACCTAATATAATTGATAAAACAAAATCACTTGAAGAACAGGCAAGAGAAGCTTGTGAGCTTAGGAATACATACAGAACTCAAGCTAGAGATTTAATGAAAGACCAAGAAGAAAGAAAAAGACTTGACAGTGAACATCCTAATATCTCCTTTGAAGAATTAGTTGAATACAAAAAGTTAAAGTACGGCTTAAAAGGTGATGCTATTTATAAAGATATTATCAGGAGTAGCCAAACAACCAACAAGAAGTATGATAAGAAAGCGGGATTGGAGGAATGATAAATATGAAAATCTTTCAACTAAGAAATAATGAAAATTGTCTTTATTTTTCTAATCATGAGAGAATTGATGAAGAAATTATATTCAATGAAGTGTTGGAATTTTTTAAGAAGGACAAATCGTTTACAATAAAAGATGAATTAAAAGGACCATCTGAAAATATATACAAGTGTAGTATTGGAAGATATAATTTTGATTTGATATTAGATATGGATTATGGCACATTTATTAAGTCTGACAATAGAGCTGCGATTGAACATTTAAAGACATATTTTGATAATTAAGAGCACCTTTAGGAGTAAAATTCAGGGGTGCTTTTTTGATACAATCAGATGCCCAAAATGGGAGTGTGCCTTAGGAGGTAGCAATAAAAGTTACCAGCAAGTTAAAAAACACAATAAACAAGAGCAATAGGACAGTTTTAGGCTGTCCTTTTTTGTTGCTTGGCAAGTTGAACATAATTATTATAGGGCTATCGCCAAATGGTAAGGCAAGGGACTTTGACTCCTTTAGTGTAGGTTCGATTCCTACTAGCTCTGTTCGCCGTATACTTTGTATATAAAAAACTTAGTTGTTTGGGTGCGAAAAGTATATTTTATACTTGCACGAGCAACACAGTAGCAAACAAGTAGGGTTTTAGCGTTTGCTACAAATTAAATTGCATTACATTAAAAAGGGGGTAATTTTATTGGGCTAGGTATAATATTTTTCTATAAAACAATTACGGCGATGTCTTCGGACTAAACCTAGTGGGAAGGTTGCGACCAAACCACTTTAAATAATTTAGTCAGCAAGAGGGGATAGGTGCAACATCCTATTCCTTTTTTATATTTGCCCTGAATATGGCGTAAAACTATTCAAGCATTTTAACATAAGAGGTGAAACCTCGTAAAAAATCGTATTGGAGGAATGAGCAAGAATGAAAAGAAATTTTTTAGAAGACTTAGGTCTTGAAAAAGAAGTGGTTGACAAAATTATGGCTGAAAACGGCAAGGATATTGAGAATGCCAAGGCTAATTATGACGAGCTAAAGGCTGAATTAAAGACAGCTAATGCTACAATAGCTGATAGAGATAATCAGTTAAAAGAGCTTAAAGATAGTGCAAAAGGTAATGAAGATTTAACTGCTAAGATTGCTGAACTTGAAAAGCAGAACAAAGATGAAGCTAAAAATCATAAAGCAGAAATTGAAAGTCTTAAAATTAATAATGCCATTGATAAAGCTCTTGCTACTTTCAAAGCTAAAACACCTAAAGCTGTTAAAGCAATGCTTGATATGGAAAATATTAAGTTTGACGAAGACGGCAACATTACAGGTATTGATGAGCAGGTAAAGGCTATTGCTGAAGCGGAAGATACAAAGTATCTGTTTGATAGTGCTACGCCTAACTTCAAGGGGACTGTGCCTGGATATGGTGCAGATGATGTGAACCCAGAGACTGATAAAATGACCTATAGTCAAATGTGTGCTTACTTGGAGGATAATCCAGGAGCAACGATTTAAAAGGAGGAGTAATAAATGAAATTTGATAGTAAGACATTTAATCCACAGGCTTTTGGTAAGTATGTGAAAAGAATACCACAACTTAAAAAGAACGAGCTTATTAAAAGTGGAGCTTTAAAAGGAAATACTGAAATTAGAAATGCTTTTAGTTCGCAGACTGGTACAGCTTATGCGATATTACCTATGTATGGCCTACTTGATGGTGAGGTTTTAAACTATGACGGTCAGAATGATATTACAGCAACAACTACAACAACATATGAAAGAGGTGTAGTGGTTACCGGTAGAGCTAAGGCTTGGACTGAAGGTGACTTCGCTGTTGATATTACTGGTGGCGTCGACTTTATGGATAATGTTGCACAGCAGGTATCAGAATACTTTGACGGTGTTGATCAGGACACATTGCTTGCAATCCTCGAGGGTATCTTCAACATGACTGGTACAGAGAATAAAAAGTTTGTAGACCAGCATACTTACGATATTACATCTATTGATGATGGTATGACGGGTCCAGCTACTCTCAATAGTGCTATTCAGAAAGCAGGTGGCGATAATAAGAGCAAGTTCACAATGGTTATTATGCACTCAACTGTTGCAACTAATCTTGAAAATCTCAAACTTTTAGCTTATTTAAAGCAGACAGATAGTAACGGTATTGAAAGAGAACTTGGACTTGCAACTTGGAATGGCAGAACTGTTATTGTTGATGACGATATGCCTACATCTGAAGTAGCTGAGTCTAAGAGTGGTGCTGGTGACGGTTATACTAAGTATGTAACATATGTACTTGGTACAGGTGCTTTTGACTATGAAAATATCGGTGCTAAAGTACCTTTTGAAATGAACAGAGACCCTAAGACACACGGTGGTCAGGATACTTTATATGCCAGACAGAGAAAGTGCTATGCCCCTTATGGTATTAGTTACACTAAGAAGAAACAAGCTACCTTATCTCCTACAGATACAGAATTAAAAGACGGTAGCAACTGGGAGCTTGTAAACGACGGTAATGGCAAGGTTATTAATCACAAGGCTATTCCTATTGCTAGAATTATTTCAAAGGGCTGATTTTATGATTACAAGTAAACAAGTAGCAAACAACCTGAAATTGCTAGGCTACAATATCCCTGACGGGGAGAATGAGATTTTAGAGGTCTTAATTGACGAGGTCAGGGATTATATTTTAAATTATTGCAATATTAAAGAAGTTCCTACCGAGCTTAATTCTTGTTGGGCAACTCTTGTGTGCCAAAAATATTTGCAAAATAAACTTGCTTTAGGGGATATGGAAGGAGTGGAGAATGGAAATATTTCTTCCATATCCGAAGGCGAGACAAGCATAAGTTATGACAATAGCAATAGTAGTGTTGCTAGAATGCAGAAGCTGATTGACAAGCTAGGGAAAGTAGAAAATCAGCTTGTTTCATATAGAAAGGTGAAGTGGTAATATGGTTAGTCCGTTTGACGCTATGAGGAAACAGCTTGAGAAGATGTATGACAGTAAATGTACAATAATTAATTATATAGAAAAAAATGACGAGTACGGCACAACTACTCACACCCCTGTAACTGTAGCGAAGGAACAGCCTTGTAAATTATCTTATACCAACTCTAACAACGCTACCCAAACAAAGACTGTTGACAATGTGGAACAGACAATAACACTTATAATCTCACCTTTAATAGACATTAAAAGTGGCAGTGATATTGCTGTTACCACTTATGACGGAGTTGCGACAGACTTTGTTGCTTCTGGAATACCTAAAAGATATAGAAGCCATCAAGAAATTTCTTTAATTTCTAAGGAGGTATATGGATGAGTACCGATTTTTCAGAAATTTTCGCTTTGCGTGATAAGTTGGCGAGAATAGAAATTGAAAAAGAAGCCTTTATCGCAAGTACGGCAAAGGAGTTGGCAGCAAGATTGTTGCGTAAAGTTAAGGAACGCACTCCGGTTAGCCAAAGTCAAACTACAAATCTATTAAGGTGGAAACGCAACAAAGATGGTACTACAAGTGTGATGAAAAACAAAGATGGTACTGCAAAGACAAAAGCTGTTACTACCCATGTTGGTGGCACTTTAAGGCGAGGTTGGACTATAGGAAATACATATGCTGGTAATGGATATTGCGTTATTGTGATAAATAATGGAGTATTTTATGCAAGCTATGTTGAATATGGGCATAGGCAAACCCCTGGAAGATATGTTCCTGCTATAGGGAAAAGACTTAAAAAAAGTTTCGTTGAAGGCAAAAAAATGCTTGAAATATCTATTCAGGAGCTGGAAAGAGATTCTCCGGCAATAGTTGAGCAGAAAATTCAGAGGTGGTTGGAGGGGATTATTCAATGATTATTAATGATGTAGTAAACCATGTATCTAAAGCTCTTTCAGAAAACTTTCCGAAACATAAGATATACAAAGAAGCTGTAAAGCAAGGTTCAAAAATGCCTTGCTTTTTTGTTATCTGTACTAATTTTAGTGACGAATGCTACAGAGGAAGCCGATACCGAGTAAGAGTTGATATAGGAGTTTACTATTATCCCGAAAATACAGACAATATGCAAACAGAAGTAAACAGCCTTATTCCTGGTATTTATAAAGCTTTAGAGTATGTTCCCCTTGATGACAGGGTTATGAGGGGTGTGGATAGGAAAGTCGAAAATATGGAAGATTGCATTTGTTTTAATGTAGCTTTTGAACATTTCTATATTAGAGAAAATCCCGTTGACAATATGGAAAGATTAAGCATAAAGGAGGTAAACGTAAATGGCTGAAACAGAAAATAAAACAGCTGTAAAAGAAGATACTTTCGCAAAGGAACAGCTGGTAAACAGCAAGAAGTACAGGGACAATATTGACGCACTTAATGTTGTCTTAGATGATGAAAAGCAGTACACATTTGGCGAAGTTGATAAACTTCTTAAAAGTTTTTATGAAGGAGGTAAAAAGTAATGTTGGGTGGCGGAACATTTGTAACACAAAATAAAACATTGCCTGGTGCTTATATTAATTTTGTGAGCACTACAACTAATATTAGCGGTATGTCTGAAAGAGGTACTGGTGCTATGTGTTTTGCTAGTGATTGGTTGGCACAGGGTGTTGTGACAGAAATTACAGCAGAAGAATTCTTGACAAACTCTACTAAAATATTAGGTCACGACTACGGTGATGACAGTATGTTAGTTTTAAGAGAATTTTTTAAGAACGGTAGCAAATTATATGCTTACAACCTTAACGGCGGTGGTGTAAGGGCTAACAATGCTTACTGCACAGCAAAAAATGCAGGTACTAGAGGTAACGATTTAAAGACTGTTATTGCAAAGAATGTAGATAACACAAACTTGTACGATGTAAGCACATATTTAAGCACAATGCTTGTAGATAAACAGACAGTAGCAACAGCTAAGGACCTTGTAGGCAACGACTTTGTTACATTTCAGCCTAGCGCAAGTCTTGCCGCAACAGCCGGTACAAACCTTACAGGAGGTACAAACGGTACTTTTAACGAAACACAGGTAGCACAGAACTTTATTAACGCATTAGAACCTTACAGTTTTAATGGCTTATGTGTTGTAACAGACAATAGTTCTGTAAACAGCCTTTTAGCGGCGTACACAAAGAGAATGCGTGATAGCATAGGCAAGAAGTTTCAAGCTGTTGTGTTTGATACTGACAACAATTATGACTACGAGGGTGTTATCGTAGTGCCTAACCAGTCTGACGAGGATGACGGCGTTGTTGTAGCTTGGGTGTTGGGTGCAACTTGTAGCTGTGAAATTAACAAAAGCCTTGTAAATACAACATACAATGGCGAGCTTGAAATTGATTCTAATTATACACAGTTGGAGCTTGAAGATTTTATTAAAAACGGACTTTTCGTTTTTCATAAAGTGGGGGCTGAGATAAGAGTGCTTAAAGATATTAACAGCCTTAAAACCACAACAGATGAAAAAGGCGACGTGTTTAAGAATAATCAGACAGTTAGGATATGTGACCAGATTGCTACAGATTATGCAAATATCTTTAACACAAGGTATTTAGGGAAAGTCCCTAACGATAAGTCCGGCAGAAGTGCTTTAGCTAATGATTTTACTAAGTATTGTAACGACCTTATGACTATTAGAGCTATTGAGGACTTTACAAGTGATGACATTGTTGTAGACATTGGTGACACAAAGACAAGCGTTGTTGCAACAAACACAATTAAGGTGGTAAACACTATGGAACAGTTATACATGAAAGTTGTCATTAATTAAGAGGAGGGATAAAAATGGGACAGATGAATGCTAAAGACTCTGTAAGTGCAAAACTTGCCGAATGTTATGTAACCTTAAATGGTAACAGATATAACTTTATGCAGGCAATAAGCCTTACAGCTACAGCAAAGAAAAACAAAACAACAGTACCTATTTTAGGACGAATGTCTAAGGGAAACAAGGCTACTAGCCTTGAATACACAGGCAAATGCAAGTTCCACTTAAATAGTTCTATCTTTATAAAGATATTAGAAGAATTTAAGAACACAGGCAAGGATTTGTATTTTGACATCCAGGTTGTAAACGAGGACCCTACAAGTGGTGCAGGCAGACAGGAGATTTGGTTGCGTGATTGTAATGTAGATGGTTTAACTATTGCAAGCTTTGACGCCGATGGGGATTACCTTACTGATGAAATGGATTTTACATTTGAAGATTGGAGCTTAGGCGAATCATTTAAGAATTTAGACGGTATGTTATAGGAGGAAAAAATAATATGGATTTAAGAATATTTTTTAAGCAGGACAAGGAAGAAAAAACAACAGAATATCCTGCAAGTAGCCTTTTTAAAAACAAAAATGGCGAAATAATTAAGTGGAAATTAAGAAAGCCTTCCGTTGAGGAAATGGAAGATATTAGAGCTAATAGTTTTACAATGAAACTTGCAGGAGGCGACAGTCCGTCACCTGTGTTTGATAGTAAGAAATACCAGCACAAATTGGTTGTTGCATCTGTTGTAGAACCAAATTTAAACAATGCAGAACTACTAAAGAGTTATGGCAAAAACAGAGCTGAAGATGTTGTCCCGGATATGTTCGACAATATTGGCGAATATGATAAACTTATTAATTTTATTACAAGGTTTGCAGGAATTAGAACCCTTGAAGAAGATACTGAAGACGCAAAAAACTAATTAAGGAGGGCGATTACCTTACTGGGATAGCATTTTATTGTTTTACTCAGTATGGGTGGCCACCCTCTAAGGTTCTGAAGATGTCTCAAAAAGAATGCGCTTTTATTTCTGCTTGCATAGAAGAATATGAGGGAAGTAAAAAAAGTGCTTATGATAAATTGGAAAAGGTTAAATAAGGGGGTGGAGAAATGGCACAAGTATCTGTTAGTCTTGTTTTAAACGATTTAATGAGTGGGCCTTTACAGGGTGTCATAAACACCCTTAACGAAATGGTTACAGCAATGAACCAAGTCCATACCAGTTCGGAGAATATGTTTAACCCGGGCGTAACACAAGCCCAAAGCAATCTAAATGCTATACAGGGACAAATTAATAATGCTGCAAGCAGAATAAAAAAAGAAGTTGATGAACAAAATAAATTAAATTCTGCACTTAATCAACAAGCAGAAGCAGTAGACAGTACAGTATCTGCCCAAAACCAGTTAATTCCGATTATAAATCAGCAAAATGTTATTTATAATCAGACACTTAACATCCAAAATCAACAGTATAATGCAGTAAGTAAAATTTTAAATGTTCAAAATCAATTAAATAATGCTACAAATCAAACCAACAATGCCGTTAACCAACAAGGAAATGCAGTTGGTGGTGTCTTTAAAAGAATAACAAGGTTGGCGGCAGGGTACTTTAGTATAAAGGCCTTAGCACAAGGTGTTAGAGCATCATTGGATTTTAGTGACGAGCTTGCCAATAATACAAGCCGCTTAAACCTTATGAACGACGGCTTGCAAACAACACAGCAGCTTCAAGATGATATTTTTGCTGCCGCACAAGAGGCAAGAACTGATTACATGCAGTTGCAAAATTCGGTTGCCCAATTAGGTATACGAGCCGGTGGTGTGTTTAATAATAATCAAGAAACTTTAAACTTTGCTAAGAATTTAAGCAAGGAATTTGCCATTGCTGGTGCCTCGCAACAGGAACAGGCAAGTGCTACGTTACAGCTTACACAGGCTTTAGGTTCTGGGGTATTACGAGGCGAAGAATTTAATGCCGTATTTGAAGCCGCTTCTCCGATAATGCAGGATATAGCCGATTATATGAATGTTCCTATTGGGAAATTAAAAGAAATGGCAAGCGACGGAAAGATAACGGCAGACATTGTTAAGAACGCCTTACTGGGAGCTACAGATAGCATAGACAAGAAATTTGAAAACATGAGTTTGACATTTGAGCAAAGAATGACACTAATGGCGAACTCGTGCCAAAAGGCATTTGAACCTGTGGGAAAACAAATAAACGGCTTAGTAAATTCCCCAGAATTTTTAGCTTTTACGCAAAATTTAGTTGAAGGATTTAAGTTTATTGCTGATGTTGCTAGTAATGCCGTAGGACTTATAGGAACCTTATTAATAGTTTTTAATACAGTTTTTAATGTGGCTCAAAAAGTGGGAAGTTTTATATATAATAATTGGAGCATCATAGCCCCAGTTATATGGGGAGTTATTGGTGCATTATCTGTGTATTATGGAAGATTATTAATAATTAAAGCTATAGAGGCGGTAAGTGCTATTGCAAGCACTGCCCTTGCAATAGGAAAAGGTATATTGGCGGGGGCAACTGCCTTGTTGACAAAGGCAACATGGGCTCAAGCAAAGGCACAATTTGGCTTAAATGGAGCTATGTACTCTTGCCCTATAGTTTGGATAATGATTGCAATAATCGCTTTAATAGCTGTTATATTTGCCGTATGTGCAGCAATAGCCAAATTTACGGGAGTTGCACAGTCAGCTTTTGGCGTTGTATGTGGCGTTGTTGCTATGGCCGGAGCGTTTATTTATAACACAATGCTTGGTACAATTAACGGCATTATGCAACTTATTTGGACTGTTTTTGTTACTCCATTCTTAGGGATAATTGAATGGGTCTTAAATGTGTGCAATGGTGGATTTGACAGCTTTGGGGATGCTGTTGCAAACTTGATAGGACAGATTATATCTTGGTTCTTAGACTTGGGAAAGGTCGTTACAAAAATAATAGACGCAATCTTTAACACGGATTGGACTGCCGGACTAAATTCTTTACAGGACAATGTAATAGCTTGGGGGAAAAACGAAAAAGCGATTACAATACCTAGAGATGCACCCGAATTAACATCTTTACAAAGGATTGAATATGGACGGGCTTTTGATGCTGGAGCTAAATGGGGGGACGGTATCAGTAATTCTGTTGGCAACTTTACTAAAGGATTGTTTGACAGTGACAAGTATTTAAAAGATTTACAGAGCCAAGCAAATGGGAATACAGGTTCTTCATATGACGGCAGTGATGCCAAGGACAGTGCAAAAAAAACAGCAAAGAATACAAAGAAGATTGCTGACAATACAGCAAAAATAACCGATTTACTTTCTCTTGTTAAAGACAATTTAGAAAAAGAAATTATTGCAAGGTATACAAGTGGCAACAATATCATAAATGATTTTAGTGGCATGACAAACAACTATAATAATAGAAACGAATCTCAAGATTTTATCCAAGAACTATCTGATTATTTATGTAGACAGCAGGAAAAAAGCACAGAAGGTGTATAATTTTGTTGACAATACTCTTTTTTTGAAGTATTATAAAATAAAAAAGGAGGTAATATTATGGAATCAACACAAATTACTACCTCTACAGTACAGGCATCTCAGTCTAGCTATATTTGTTTAGTTTTTATGATGGTAGCTGTTATTGGGTTGATTGTGCTTGTAGTTGTTAACATAAAGAAAGCAAAAAGAGGTATCGAAAAAGATAAGGCTGATGGGATAATTCAAAAGGGAGTGTTTAAGCATTTTAACGGCTTAAATTTGCCGGAGAACACTCTTTGTACAATCTTGTTGTATAATGACAAATATGAATTTAAGGCAAACGGAATAAGTTTCAATCTGCCCTTAGCAAAGATAACAGATGTTTGCTGTAAAACTGATGTTGATATACAAAAACAATATGTATCAAGTGTTGGTGGTGCCGTTGGTGGTGCTGTATTGTTTGGACCTATTGGAGCTATGATAGGTGGCAGAGCAAAGCAGAAGAAAGTAAAGAAAGTCAGCACATACCTTATAATAACATATATGGACAATAATGATGTTAAATACATAGGTTTTGATGCAACAAACTCTGAATGGGAAGCAAATAATTTTGTAAACCAGTTCAAGACAAACGGAAGTAATACAGCTACAAAAATTGATTTATAGGCTTAAAAGCAATCCCAAAAAAGAGGTTGCTTTTTTATTGCCTTGAAAGGGGTGATAATTATTACAGAGGCTTATACTTTTATACTGGGGTATGTCTTGTTGCCAGTTACACCCAGTAAAATAACAACATCTTATAATGGCAACAATAAGGAGGTAACACTTGTTGACGGAACAATAATTAACAAGCTAAATCCTCCGGGCTTAGCTGAATACAAGTTTGATGCAGTCCTGCCAAAGGACCCAGAAGTTCCTTATGCTAATAAGCAGGTAGACAGGTTGACGGGGAAAATTATAACCTACCCACAGGACTATTACCTTAAATATTTGCACGATATTTATGCAAATAATAAGCAAGTCCCGTTTATGATTTACCGTACCAAATTAGGCAACGGTTATGATAAAGGTATGGCATCTACACTAGATGTAAGGGGTAATGGTATAGTAACTTCTAAGCCTGTTACTATAGAAGAATATGAAGTAGAGGAAGATGCTGACAGCAACGGTATGGATATGGTTGTTTCGTTAAAGTTAAAGGAGTATATCCCTTACTATACAAGAACTATAACCCTTACAGATACGACCACAGATAGCATAGACAAGAACGGAACTGCTACAGCAAATACGGAAACAGAAAGACAGGACGATAAAGAAGTACCAACAACATATACAGTGCAAAAAGGCGACTGTCTAATTAATATAGCAAAAAAATATTATGACGATACCAGTAAATACAAGAGTATTGTAGAGTTAAACAACTTGCCTAACGCAAATAAAATCTATGTAGGACAGGTTCTTAAATTAAAGTAGGAGGTGGCAAAATGTCTTCGCAGATTGATTTGATTATTGCTAAAGCAAAAAGCCTTATAGGGTCATACGCCTATGACCAGAGATGCCAAGCGTTTGTTCGTATTTGTTACGAGGCGGCGGGGATTTATGTTTCGGACAGCCCCGGAAGTGCAACAGCGGCATACAAGAAGTATTGCGTATCAAAAGACAAAAATATTCCTATAGGGGCTGTAGCTTATTATTCTAATGGCAATAGCGATGGTCACGCTGCCATCTACCTTGGTGGCGGACAAATCATACACGCCTGGGGTAAGGTTCAGATTACTTCTATGGACAGACCTAAAGGGTACTTAGGTTGGGGGTGGCAAGGTGGCACTAAACCAAAAGGTGCGGGACAAACAACACAAGATAGTGTATCTACTAATGCAACCTCACCTCAAAAAACAATAACACTACCTAGTGGATTGGGCAGTGTTTTTACTTACATGGGTTGGCAGTGTATAACATCTAAGAGTTCACAGCAGTATAAATTAAGAGATAAAGCTGGGCAAAATTTTGATTCAGAAGGTTTTGGCATTATTAATAACAGATATGTAGTAGCCTGTACCACAACCTATGGTAGAGTTGGTGATTATATTAATGTATACCAAAGTAACGGGAATGTTCTTAAATGCATTATTGGAGATATAAAGAACCAGAGCGATGCAGGATGCAATAAGTGGGGACACTTAAACGGTAAATGTGTAATAGAGTTTGTTGTAGATAAAACAACTTGGTACACAGAGCCTATGCACGCAAACCCAGGTACTTCGTCTTGTCATCCCTCTTGGGGTGGTAAAACCATTACAAAGGTAGAAAACTTTGGTAATTATTTTGACGGAGTTGAAATGGAAGATAGTTCTTCCGAAAAGGTCCCACTGTGTTCTACTTCTATTGTTAGTGTTGTTAATGTGGGGTCTGATGTAAGGGCTAAAGCGATACGCCCGGGTGTAAACCAAAATCTTAAATTCGAGCTACACATAATACATAAATTAACAGACTATATTCCAATCATTCTCGATACAGTAACTTGGACAACCGAATATGCCGACACTTGTGGACAGTTAAAATTTACTGTCTTAAATGATGGACAAGTAAACTTTACCGAGGGGGATGCAGTTTCTTTTAGAGTGCACGGAAAGGGCGTATTTTATGGATACGTTTTTGAAAAGACAAAAACTAAGGATGGAAACATAGAGGTTACAGCTTATGACCAGTTAAGGTACTTTAAAAACAAAGATACTTACTGTTACAAGAACAGAAAATACTCTGATATGATTAAGCAGTTTGCTAATGATTTTGAACTAACGGTTGGAGATATAGACGATACAGAATACTTAGACACAAGAATAGAAGACGATATAAGCATTTTTGACATGTGCAAAAATGCAAGGTTATCTACTCTTTATAACACTGGAAAATTGTATATCTTGTATGACGATTTTGGTACTTTGTGTTTAAAGAATATAAAAGAGTTACAAACAAATTATTGGCTTACCACTCAAACAGCCGAAGATTTTAGCTACAAGACAAGTATTGATGATAATGTTTACAACACAATACAATGTTACAAGGATGATGACACAACGGGGAACCGAGATAAATATATCTATAAAGATGGCGACCTTATAAACCAATGGGGGGTGTTACAGAAGACGGTAAAATTAGAAGAAGACGATAATCCAGCTACAGTCGGTATGGTTTATTTAAACCTTTATAAAAGCAAGAGAACCACCTTAAAAGTTACCGGATGTTTTGGAAATATTAATCTAAGAGCAGGAGCAAGCCTTTACCTCTCCCTTAACGTTGGGGATGTAAATTACGATAGGGCTTGCTTTTTTATCACAAAGGCTACACACAATTTTAACTCTACATATACCTGTGATTTAGAATTGGCTGGGCAAAAGAATTTTGTAGGGGAGATGGGAAGTAATGGATGATTTACTTAGGGTTATAAAGACTATTGCATTAGAAACAATTCAGACAACAAAGCCTGTTACATGGGTCTATGGAAATGTGGTAGAAACATCTCCTCTAAAAGTAAGTTTAGAAACAAAATTACAGCTAGATTCTGATTTTATTGAATTTGGAAGTATTAAAACTTCAAACATAGAAAATGGTGACAAGCTGATACTTTTGCGACAGCAAGGGGGTCAGCGTTTTTTGTGCCTAGATGTAATTAAAAAGGATGGTGATTAAATGTTACCACAGTCGAGCAATGTGCAAGTTATGACAGACCTAGATATAATAAGCCAACCTGACAAAACCTATTATATAGACAAAGAAAAGAAAATTATACAAGGAACGGTTGAAGATTATCTAAAAGCCGTTGAGCAGTCTGTATACTTAATATTGCAAACTGAAAGATACGACTATATTATGTATAGTCATAAATATGGTATAGAATTAAAGGACCTTTATGGTCGAGAGGAAAACTATGTTATTCCTATGCTTATGCTAAGGGTTCCTGAGGCCTTGTTACAAGACGAAAGAATAGAAAGTATTGAGGATTTTTCATATACCGTAAATGGTGGAAAATTTTTAATAAGCTTCACTGTAAAAACCGAATACGGAGATTTAAAAATGGAGGGGGTGGAAATAAATGTTTGAAAGCTATTCATACGAAAAGATACTGTCGGATATGTTTAGAAATGTGCCTAACGATATAGACAAACGAGAAGGAAGCATAATATTTGACGCCCTTTCACCTATTGCCCTAGAATTGGCAAATGTATTTGTGTGCTTAGACATTGTGCTAAACAATGCTTATGCAGATACGGCAGAGAGAGATTACCTTGTTAGACTGGCAAGCGAAAGAGGTATTAGTCCAAAAAGTGCTACAAATGCTATCCTAAAAGGTGTGTTTGATGCAGAAGTCCAAATAGGCTCTAAATTTAGCTTAGGGGACTTAACTTATACAGCGATAGAGCAAATAGATGATACTTATGTGTACAAAATGCAGTGCAACACTGCCGGAACTATAGGCAATAGCCAGTTGGGAACATTATTGCCTTATGACGACATTTTAAACCTCACAACAGCAGAATTAACGGAAATTCTCGTTTATGGAGAAGATGCCGAGGACACAGAAAGTTTTAGGGATAGGTTTTTTGAGCTGATAAATAATCCTGCTTATCAGGGAAACAAAGCCCAATACAAACAATGGGTAAAAGATATAGACGGTGTTGGACAATGCAAAGTTGTCCGAACTCCTGACGGTGGTGGAACCGTAGGAATTATATTTACTTCTTCGGAAGACGGCGAGCCTAGTGTAGAGCTTGTAAAGAACGTAAAAAAGACACTAGACCCGACAGAAACGGAAGGACAAGGTGATGGATTAGCTCCTATTGGCCACGTTGTTTATGTCGCTGGTGTTGATTTAAAAGGCGTGACGATTAATATAGATTGGTTACTTGCTAACGGTGCTGATGAAGCAACAGTGACAGTACAAGCCAACGAAATTATTAAGGATTACATTAGGGAAGTTAATGCCAAGTGGGAAGACAACACAAAGCTCACTGTAAGTAGTTATCAGCTTATTGCTAGACTTGCAGAAATCACAGAAATACAAGATATTGCAAGCCTTACATTTGGCGACGATACAACTAGAACATTAGAAGCCAAAGAGAATGAAATTTTCAATTTTGAAACATTGGTTGTAAAGGGGGCGTAAGTATGAAAATAATAGAATATTTACCTCCCGTTTTAGCCGAAATTAGAGAGTTTAAAGTTTTAGGTGAATCTGAAGATTTACAGTTAGACAACTTAAAGTCCGAGATTAACAGCCTTACAGACGAGCTTTTTGTAACTACTGCCGAAGGGGTTGGCTTAGATAGGTGGGAAAAGATTTTAAATATTACTAACTCTAGCACAGATGTAGAGTTTAGAAGATTTAGGATATTAAGTCGTTTAAATTCCTTTGGTCTTACATTAAACCAAAGGCTTACATCTATTGTAGGGGCAGGCAATTACAAGATTGATTATTACTTTAAAGAGTACAGGCTAAAAGTTTCTTTAACACTAGATACAAAAGAGTACGAAAAAGAAGTAAGGCGAATGCTAGATGAAGTTGCTCCGGCTAATCTGTTGATTGATTTCGGGCTTCTGTACAATACACACGAAATATTAGGAAGATTCACACACGAACAATTAAGTAAATATACGCATCAAAAACTTAGGGAAGATGCTAGGTTAAACAAGTAGGAGGTGTATAAAAATGATATATATTGAATTTAAAGCAACTGGGTCAAATCTGAGAAGGACGGATTTAAACAAAGTTGTAGCGTACACACAGAATGAATTAAGTGCTAGATTTAGTCTTAATTCGGATTGGGACGACCTTAACCCTATTGTGGCCGTTTTTAGCAAAGACGGAGGAACTTGTTATGATATGGTCTTAGACGATAATAGGGAATGTACTGTGCCTTGGGAGGTTCTTGGTGGCAAAGGTGTACTTAATGTATCTTTGGTAGGTGGGAACACTCTTACAAGCACAGAAGTAGAGATAAATGTATTAGCAACTGGTCAGCTTGGTGGGCTTGTTTCTCAGCCGAGTGATACATTATATCAGCAGTTGTTGGAAAAGTATAACGAAGTCGAGGCAGACTGGGAGAGCTGCAAAAACTTATTAGATACATACAAAAGCGAAGTATCTGCCAGTACAAGTGCCATAGATGCTACAAGAGAGAATGCAGTCAGTGAACTTACACAGATACAAAACAATGTAAATAGCTTACTGACAGAGTGTAAAAACAATCTGTCAAATGCTAAAGAAGTATACGACAAGTCTGTAGAGTTGCTTAATAGTATAGCCCTTAACAGTAAATATCTTGCAAACGAGGGACTTACGGTAGGAGCTGTAGAAAAGTGTAATGTAATAATCGCATTATCTTCGGAGGAAACGCTATCTTATATCGACCTTGCACATGGGGTTATCTACAATAGTACAAGCAATAGCGTAGACATATACACAGATGGTGCAGACACAATAACACAGTTATTAAGCGAGAGTGCAGTCAGTTATATTAATTTAGGAGGTGTTGCGTAAATGAAAAAATTAGGTAAAAATGCGTTAGCAAATCTGACATTAGATACTGCTTGTCAGATTGATTTGGGGAGTAATGTTACTGCTGTAGATAGTAGTAATTACAACAGCAACATTCTATGGGGTGTTAATCACAACAACCCTATTGTAAACGACCTGGAGTTTAGAGAGCAAAAGTATACTATAAGCGATTCCGAAGGAGTGGTAGACCCCAACAGTGACGGGGTGACAAAAATAGACTATGCACAAATAAAAAACAATAAAGCAATTTTACAAGCGTATAAGCTATGTAGTGATGATAAAATAAGAAGATGTAAAGCATATTATCCAATAGATGTTACAAGTCACGATTTAACTAAATTATCAAACGAAATCAAAGCTTCAAGAAATAAAATAACTGAAGTGTTTATTCCACACATAGTACAACAACTTGTTAATGAAGTTTTTGTTTATACGCAAATTAAAGAAATAGAAATTCCCGACAGCGTAACAAATCTTGGAGTACAAATCTTCGGGTACTGTACTAATTTAGAAAATATAGAAATTCCGGACAGTGTAACAAGTCTTGGAGCTAAAGCCTTCTATAATTGTACTAGTTTAGAAAGTGTAAAGCTTTCAAAAGAAATAACATTAATAGGGGGATATACTTTCTATAATTGTAGCAGTTTAAAAAATATTGTAATTCCAGATAAAGTAATAACTATAAACGATTATGCTTTTGCCGGTTGCACAAATTTGGAAAATGTAAAAATTTCTAATAGTGTAACAGCTATAGGAAAAAGCGTATTTAGTAATACAAACTTAAAAAGTATAACAATTCCAAGCAATGTAACAGGCATTGGTGCAAATACATTTTATAACTGTAACAATTTAAAAACAATAACAATTAATAAAGAGGCAAATAGCATTGAGGGTTCTCCGTGGGGAGCTACAGGTGCAGAAATTATATGGGAGGAATAAAAAATGAAGACAAAAGAGTTAAAAAGATTAATTGCAGATGACGGTAAAATTTTAAGAAATACAGAAACGGGCGTAACAGCTCATTGTGTTGATGTTTTTATCGAAAATATTAACAAATGGGAAGAAATTGAAGACAAAGAACAGGAGGAATAGGGTATGGCAAATAAAACGACAACTCTTGGACTTACAAAACCGCTGAGGACGGAAGATTACAATGTAGATGATTTTAACAGTAATGCCGATAAAATTGATGATTACGCAAAATCAACAAGCAAGAATATTACAAATTTAGAATCGAGCATAGATAATCACTCGCACGCTTTAAATGGAACGGGGATAAAAGGTGTTTTGCCTATCTCCAAAGGTGGTACGGGGGCTGCAACAGCCTCTGTTGCTGCTAAAAATCTTGGGCTAGAAGGGTTGGCTAAAACATGCTATGTCGTAGCGGCAAGTAACAGCGACGAGAATTTAAAAAGATATGCTGATTTTTTATGTACTGGCGAAAATAACAGTGGAAATTATATATTAAAAGTTATTAACGAAGTGCCTGACAATTCAACTTTATATTTTCTCCCCGGAACTTATAACATAAATCACATATTTTTGACAGTAAATAAACCTATAACACTAACTGGAGCAGGAAATGGTAGCACAGAATTTGTCCTTTTGGGTGGGACTTGCGTTAGAATCGGTACCGAAAAAGAGATTAATAACGTGTGTATTAAAAATATTACATTAAAAAGCAAGAGAAGCGAAGCGTATGTTGGAGCGAGTTTAATACGTATTGACGATGTTAATAAACTTAGGATAGAAAATGTAACGCTAGAAGAAACGATTCCTTCGAAGACTGCTAATGTTACTGCCCCGGCCACAATAATAATAAAGAATTCTGCGAAAAATATGATTATGACTGGTTGTAGAATAAAAACAAATTATAGTGATTTTTATAATAGCTATTATGCTGTTGACGTGCAATCTGAAACAGCTAACAGTATGATAATTGGAAGTACATTAGTAGGTTCAGACGGGTTTAGATTTAACATCAAAAGTAAAGAGAATACTATCTATGAGCAGTTTGGAAATTTAGATTTTCAGCTGTATATAGATGGAGTAAAGCAAACTAAGGAGGTAGAGTAAAATGGAAAAAATTTTTAATGTGTTTAGTTTAATTTTTGGCTTTGTAGGTGGCATTTTAAGCTACTGTTTTGGTGGCTTTGACATATTATTCATTACATTAATTTGTATGACGGTTTTAGATTACATAACAGGGGTGCTAAATGCGTATATGTCAAAAACACTAAGCAGTGCTATAGGGTTTAAAGGCATTATTAAAAAAGTAATGATATATACAGTAGTCGTTTGTTCTGTAATGCTTGGAAAAATGATGGGAGAACAACTGCCTTTGCGAGAAGTTGTTATAACTTTTTTTGTGGCCAACGAAGGATTAAGTCTTTTAGAAAATGTAAGTCCCTATTTACCAATACCAAGCAAGCTTAAAGATGCTTTATTGCAGTTAAGAGGTGATAAGAATGGAGATTAAAAGAAATATTACAACACAAAATTTTAATAACGGCTCTGTTAGTAGAATTAAGTATATAGTTGTGCATTATACAGGTAACAACGGCGATACTGCTTATGGTAATACTAAATATTCTAAAGAGTATAGAGGAGCATCAGCTCATTACTTCGTCGATGAAAATAGTATTTATCAGTCGGTAGAAGATAAAAATGTAGCTTGGCATTGTGGAGCTAATAGCTATAAACACCCTTATTGTCGAAATAGCAATAGTCTGGGGGTAGAACTTTGCTCAAGAAAAGATAGTAAAGGAAAATATTACTTTAAAGATAAGACTGTTGATAATGCTGTTGAGCTTGTAAAAATGCTTATGACTAAATACAATGTACCTATTGCGAATGTAATCAGGCACTATGACGTTACTGGCAAAAATTGTCCGGCACCTTTTGTAAGAGATAATAAGGCTTGGCAAGAGTTTAAGAGTAGATTGGAGGAAAAAGTTGTGAAGCAGAATATTAAAATCAATGGTAAAATCAAGACTGTAGATGCTATAAATAAAGACGGCTATACTTACATTAAAATTAGAGGCTTGTCTGATATTCTGAATATCGGTTATGACAAGGAAACTAAGTTAATTAGTGTAAGTGTAAAATAGATATATTCATTTTTTTATCAATAATCTTATAAATATACCTCAAAAAATTATTTATATTTATAAGGGAGATATTAAAATAATGATGAACAGTTTTATTTGTTGGATTGTGATGTGTATTGACAAAACTTTTGGTTGTTGATAAAATATTAATGTTGCTTCCAGCAACGATATTATTTTCTTTTTTTTTGCGTGGGCTTAGGCTCACGCTTTTTTTGTGCAATAAATTTAAAAAAGCACTTGACATACTGCACAATGTGTAGTACACTAAGTGTAGTTCAAAGATGAACTACAAAAAAAGAAAAAGAAAATAATATTTTAAACTGGAGGTAACAATTATGAGCAACAAAAAAGGAAACAGTAATATGGCTATTGTAGAAATTTTAAGAAATAAAGGGATACCTGTCAAAGGGTATACTTTAGCAAACAATGTTTACTCTAAAGATACATTGTCTTTAGAGGATGTGGAAATAATCAAAAAAAGCGATAATGTTGGATATGTGAAGGTTATCGCAGATTTTGGCACAAATTGCATGTACGATTTGTTTATTGGTTTTAAAGATGGCGAAGAATTGACTGCAAGGGTTAACGCAGTTACAGATGTTTGGAGTGCGTTTTTAAACTTTGGATTTAACCCTCAGTCATTCGGAGTCTACCCAATTTCGAATGAAAAACTACAAGAAATAGGCTTCGAGGGAGAAAAAGATTATTGGGGTAGGTTGGAAGGAAAATATTTCAAATTCTTTGATAATAATGAAAAGGTTAAAGAAATATGGACGAGACAATGTGGTACTGTCAACGAGGGTCTTGTAGAGTTCACAGACGGAACTTTCGCAACAATTGACTTTTGGCAGGTATAAAGGAGGAAAAAATTATGTTAAATATAACTTTAGAAAATTGGAGAGATTACTCTGACGAACTAGGCTTCAGCACAGTCCCTGAACTGTCCATAGCCTTGGGAGTACCGCTTAGAACCCTTGAAAGTTGGTTATATAATCAGAGAAAGCCAGCTGAGTATACAGTCGAAATGATAACGGAAAAATTAAATAGCATCATTAGGGACAGGTATATTGAAGATGCAAAGCTCACCGCAAAGAAAATAAAAGAGGTGGGGAATAAAAAAGACATAAGAAAATTAAGAACAGACCTATTGAGAGCAATGGAGTATGGTGACTGGCGTGGCATATTTAACGCTATTACTTTGATGCACCATTTAACAGATGTGTGTATAGGATTCGTTTTTATTTTGTTGAAAGATTGGGATAAATATGATAAGGATTATCCCGAAAAAGGATATTATTACTGCGTCTTGCAAACATTTGCAATTGCCTTGATGGCCTTGAATTGATACAAAAAGCCCCAAAGGGATAAATCTTTGGGGCTTTTTGTGTATTTTGTTTCTAACAATGACAGTATTGACTGGAAGGAACTAGGTGTTCAGGCTGAAATTGACAAGGTGTTAAATCACAAGCATTTAGGAAATGGTTCAATAATTCTTTTCCATAATGATGCAAAGTACACGCCGGAGTGTTTAGACACTATTATTAAGGGGCTTAAAGAAAAAGGCTTTGAGATAGTGCCTATAAGCCAGTTAATACATAAGGATAATTATTATATGGATGTTGAGGGACGACAGATTTTAAATAACTAAATTGTTTTTATAGACTTAGGTTTTTGCCTAAGTCTATTTTAGTATGAATAAAAGATAAATTCGATGGCGTGTAAACAAAGAAAACTTTTTAAAACATATTGACTTGGAGTTAGGTTCAAGAAGTATAATGATGTTGAAAAGTAGGTTTAGAATTTAAAATGTAACAGTATAAATGTTTTTTATTGAGGTATAATTTTTTGGATTAAATTTAATGGAAACAAGTGGAAAGAATTTAGAGTTATCTAAACAGAGAAAACCTCCTTTGCTTTTGAAAGGAGGTTTTAAATAGTGAATCGGAAAGATAAATCCGATGGTTTGTTTATCAAGCCACAAATTAACAAAGTTAATTTGTTCTGAATAGTGAATCGGAAAGACAAATCCGATGGCTTGTTTATCAAGCCACAAATTAACAAAGTTAATTTGTTCTGAATTCAATATTTTCCTAAAGGAAGTTCCAGACCATTGTTTAACATAATATCCTCGTTTAGCAATATGTCGTGAGGATTTCCGTCGGCTACAATTTTTCCATTACTTAGTACAATTACCCTTTGGCATATTTCCATGGCCATATCTAAGTCGTGGGTAGTTATTATTTTTGTTTTATCAAGGTTTTTAATTATGTTTATGAGGACTTTTCTATTTCTAGGGTCAAGACCTGTTGTTGGTTCATCAAGAAGTATACACTTTGGCTCTATAGCCAATATTGTTCCCAATGACGCAAGTTTCTTTTCTCCACCGGAAAGTTTAAAAGCTGGCTTATTTAGTATATCAGTTATGTTTAACATTTTAGCTATGTTATTAACTCTTTGGTCAATGTTATCAAAATCTAAATTTTCTAAGCCAAAGGCTATATCCTGTTTTATTGTAGGCATAAAAAGCTGTGAATCAAAGTCTTGGAATACAAAGCCTAACAATGTGCGGATTTTATTGTAATTCTTTTTTACTACAGGCATATTTTCAACAGTTATACTGCCTGTGTAATTACTTAATAATCCAGTCATAAGTTGTAAAAGTGTAGACTTTCCTGCACCGTTGCTACCTACTAGACATATGCTTTCTCCTTGATTTATTTCAAATGAAATGTTGTCTAATATAACATTGTTTTCATAGCTAAAGCTAACATTTTGAAATTTTATAAAATTCATTATTTCACCAATCCTTTAAGTAATACAAAAATTAATAATGATACTAGAATGAATATGTAGTCAAAAAAGTGGAATTTTATATTGCTGTTTATAGCTTTGTTTTCGCCAAAACCCCTTAAATACATACTGTTGTAAAGGTCTTTACCTCTTTCCAATGTCCTGTAGAAAAGGTTTCCCAATAGAGAACCCCATACCTTAATATTAAATCCTTTTTGGTTTGGAGCAATTAGGGAATAGGCTTTTGTAATTGTATTAAGCTGTTCTATAATTACAAAAATGTATCTGTATAGCAACACAAGTATCCACACAAATATTTCGGGAAACTTTAGTTTTATAAGTCCATAGGCTAAATTGTATATGCCAGTAGTACATATAAATTCGTAAAGGACAGTTAAAGACAGTATGCTTTTTATTGCAAATGTTACAAAAGATACTACACCAAAGGTAGTTTTTATACCAAATACAACTACCTCATTGTTATTAAAAAATATATTTCCTATGCCTATAAACAGTATTACTGGAACAATAATCAATAGCCTTTTTAATGTCTGAATAATAGGAAGTTCAGACAATATAAGAATTACAATAGGATATATGAACCAAGGTAAAAGGGCAGAAATTGAATACCTATAACAGGAAGTGACCATTACAATATATATAATGGTCACAGCAAGTTTGGATATAGGGTTTAATTTATGTATTATTGTATTTTTTAATGAAAGCCTTTCAATTAAGTTGATTTCGTTAAGCGCTTTTTCTAGTTTGTTCATTCTTGGCACCCTTTTTGTAAAATCTGAATATCAAACTTCCACCAATAAGTATAACGGCAACTAATACTGAACCTACGATGCCACTAAAACTTGTGCCTAAAATTTCATTGTTGGAATTTGAAATTGAGTAATCTGGTAATATAGCGGTCTTTTCCTGTATTTCAGAGGCTTTGTCATATGCACTTCCCTTTGAATCAAGTTCTGTTGAGCCAGCTACATTTTCCATTGACCACTCAAGACCGTCAGGACTTGATGATGCAAGAAGTGAAATGCCACCACCTATTAATACTGTAACAATGCCTAATATGGCAATAACTTTTTTAAATGAAAATTCATTGCTTTTTTCATTTATGTTTAACATTTCAGGTCTTGTGTTATACACAAATATAAGTACAGCTGATGTTATTAAGCCCTCTACAAAGCCTATGGCTAAGTGGATAGGTTGCATAAATGATAAAAATGTTAAAAACGGAAGTTCTGTTACACCAGAAATTAATGTTTCCAAAGTAACACTAAATGCACCAAGCTGTAAACTTAAAACACTTCCCAATATACTTGCAATTAATATTTTTTTCTTTGATGGATTTTTGCTTAATATAGGTTTGTATATGCAGAAATATCCGAAGAAACAAGCATAAAAAGCCATATTCCAAACATTACAACCATATGCCATTAAACCACCGTCAGCAAAAAGCAGACATTGTAGTAATAGTATAGCCATCATTGAAAGAAAACCACCGTAAGGTCCTATTAATGCAGAAAGTAAAAGACCACCACACAAATGACCACTTGAACCAGTTCCGGGAATTGTAAAGTTGACCATTTGTGTTGCAAATACAAAAGCACCCATAACACCCATAACTGGTATATTTTCAGGCTTATTTTCTTTTTTAATTCTAAATATGCTGTAAGCACCTACTGCCAAAGAGGCTACAGCCATACCTGTTGCGACAGGTGGAGAAACTAAGGCATCTGCCATATGCATAAAAATCACTCCTTTGTTTTTTATCTATTTTTTGGAAGTATATCATTAAAATTTGTGGTGCACAAGCCCCATAGGGGGTTGTAAATTTATGAAATTTATTATAAAATTATGACGAGGTGAAATTATGGATAATAATTTAGTACATACCCATATTGATAGTGACGGCAAGGAGTATACTCATAGCCATACTCACACTCATACCCAAACAAAGGCTGTTATAAACAGACTTTCTAAAATATCCGGACATGTAGAGTCCATTAAAAGAATGGTTGAATCTGGTCGTGACTGTAGCGAAGTTCTTACACAGCTGGCAGCCGTTAAGGCAGCAGTTTCAGCGGTAAGTAGCATTGTGCTAAAGGACCATATTGAACATTGTATTGTTGATGCAGCTAGGGAAAATGATAAAGAGGCTATTGCCGATTTAATAAAATCTATTGATAGATTTGTGAAGTAATTTGACTTAATCGTTAAATTATGATACCATAGAACGGAAAAGAAATAATTATGTATTTTTAGACAAAGAGGTCATTTTATATGGTCTCTTTTTTTGTTTTTTTACAGGGAGGGAACTTAAATGAGATTAAATCCTAAGGAGCAAGAAAAGCTTATGCTTCATTTTGCAGGCAAGCTTGCAGAGGAGAGAAAAAATAGAGGATTAAAGTTAAACTATGTAGAGTCAGTTGCTTATATTAGTTCAGAACTTTTGGAATATGCCAGAGATGGCAAAACTGTTGCAGAGCTTATGCAGTTAGGTACAAAAATATTGACAAAAGATGATGTAATGGAGGGTGTTGCAGACATGGTACACGAGGTACAGGTTGAAGCAACTTTCCCAGACGGTACTAAACTTGTAACAGTTCACAATCCAATTCAGTAAGGAGGAATACATAATGAAAATAGGCGAAATTATGCCTCTCGATAGAGAAATTATACTTAATGAAGGCAGAAAAACAGTATGTATTGATGTTGCAAATACTGGAGATAGACCTATTCAGGTAGGTTCACATTTTCATTTTTTTGAGGTTAATAAACTTCTTAGCTTTGACAGAGAAAAGGCTTATGGTATGCGTCTTGATATACCATCTGGCACTTCTGTGCGTTTTGAACCAGGAGAACAAAAATCTGTTCAGCTTGTAGAAATTGTTGGCAATAGAGCTGTATATGGACTTAACGATTTAACATCAGGCAATATTGATGAAAAGAGAGATACAGCTATTAGTATGGCAAAAGAAAAAGGCTTTAAGGAGGTTTAACTATGGCTTGTAAAATTAGTGGCGAAAAATATGCAATGATGTATGGCCCTACTGTTGGGGATAAGGTTAGACTTGCTGACACAAATCTTGTAGTTGAAGTTGAAAAGGACTATACAATTTATGGCGATGAAGTTAAGTTTGGTGGAGGTAAAACAATCAGAGATGGTATGGGTCAGTCAGTAAATACTACAAGTGCTGACGGCGACCTTGACCTTGTTATTACTAACGCCCTTATTATAGATTATACTGGTATTATAAAGGCTGATATTGGTATTAAAAACGGCAAAATTGTTGGCATTGGTAAAGCAGGAAATCCAGATGTTATGGACGGTGTAACACCCAATATGACTATTGGTGCATCAACAGAGGCTTTGGCAGGAGAAAATCTTATTGTTACAGCTGGTGGCATTGATTCTCATATTCATTTTATTTGCCCTCAACAGGTAAATACTGCCTTATGTGGAGGTATTACTACTATGATTGGTGGTGGTACAGGTCCGGCTGACGGTACAAATGCCACAACTTGTACTCCGGGACCTTGGAATTTGGAAATGATGTTAAAGGCTGCTGATGAATACCCTATTAATTTAGGCTTTTTAGGCAAGGGTAATTGTGGTAGTGAAATGCCTTTAATTGAACAGATTGAAAATGGTGCTATGGGACTTAAAATTCACGAAGACTGGGGTGCAACACCAGCAGTTATTGACAGAGCTTTAAGTGTAGCAGATAAATATGATGTTCAGGTTGCAATTCATACAGATACTTTAAATGAGGGCGGTTGTGTAGAAGATACAATTGCTGCTTTAAAAGGCAGAGTTATACACACTTACCATACAGAGGGTGCCGGTGGTGGTCACGCTCCAGATATTATTAAGGCAGCATCAGTTCCTAATGTACTTCCATCTTCTACTAATCCAACTATGCCATTTACTGTAAATACTATAGATGAACATTTGGATATGCTTATGGTTTGTCATCATCTTGATAATAAAATTCCGGAAGATGTAGCTTTTGCAGACTCTCGTATTCGACCTGAAACTATTGCTGCTGAAGATGTACTTCATGATATGGGTGTATTTTCAATGATGAGTTCAGATTCTCAGGCTATGGGTCGTATTGGAGAAGTTGTTACAAGAACTTGGCAGACAGCTCACAAAATGAAAGAGGAAAGAGGTCCTTTACCTGAAGAAACAGGGGATAATGATAACTTCAGAGTTAAGAGATATATTTCAAAGTATACTATAAACCCAGCTATAACTAATGGTGTAGCAGATTACATCGGTAGTGTTGAAGTTGGCAAGTTTGCAGACCTTGTATTGTGGAACCCAGCCTTCTTTGGGGTTAAACCTGATATGGTAATTAAGGGTGGTATGATAGCAATGTCTAAAATGGGCGATGCCAATGCGTCTATTCCTACTACACAGCCTGTTATATATCAGCCAATGTTTGGTGCACAGGGTGGAGCAAAATATAAAACTTGCCTTACTTTTGTATCTCAGGCATCTATGGATAACAATGTAAAAGAAAAATTTGGTATTCAGAAAAATGTTGTGCCAGTCAGAAATTGTAGAAATATTTCAAAGGCTGATATGAAGTTTAATAGTGGTACACCAGAAATTACAGTTGACCCAGAAACTTATGAAGTAAAGGCTGATGGTGTATCTCTTAAATCAAAACCTGCTGAAAAATTGCCACTTACTCAGCTTTATAGTTTATTTTAAGGAGAATTGTTATGTTGTGTGAAAAGGTATTAGGAAAATTAAGTGATGAAAAATTTAAAGATTTAAAAGTAGATTATGTTGATATTGATTGGTATGATGCTTTTAAAAAGCTCCATAAAAAGGTGTCAGTTGAGGGCAGAGAAGTAGGCATAAGACTTGATAACGATATTTTGACTAAGGGTCTTAATCAAGATGATGTACTTGGTGTTGATGGCGATACAGTTGTTGCTGTAAATATTCCGCCTTGCGATGTTATTGTGGCAAAGGTTGCCGAAAATCATCCACATATTGTGCCAAAGGTATGCTATGAAATTGGTAATAGACACGCAACACTATTTTATGGCGATACACCTTTTGAATATATTACACCCTTTAACCAGCCTATGCTTGATATGCTTAACAAAATACATGGTGTAACTGCAACAGTAGTGAATATGAAACTTAATTTTGATAAAAGTATTTCATCTACTATAAACAATCATACCCATTAAGGTGAAAGTTATGGATTTTAATAAGGATTTTTTGCTATTGCAAATAAATGATGCTCTTTTTCCCATAGGTGGATATTCCCACTCTTTTGGGCTTGAAACCTATATTCAAAAGAATATTGTGACAAACGGGGAAAAGGCAAAGGAATATATTTTAAGTCGAATTAATAACAGTATTAAGTATACAGAACTTTTGGGAATAAGGTTGGCTTATAATGAGGCTGAAAAAGAAAATATTGAAGGACTTTTGAATATTGATGAAATTCTGACAGCATCAAAAATACCATCTGAAATAAGAACAGCGTCTTTAAAAATGGGTTCAAGATTTGTTAAAACAATAAAGAATTGTCAGTCTTATTTTGTTACAGATATTTTTAATGAATATTTGGCACAAGCTAAAAATATACACCACATTACAGCCTATGCTGTAGTGTGTGCTAGTGCCAAAATACCTCTCAATAGGGCTTTGGAGGGCTTTTTGTTTGCACAATGTTCTGGAATGGTAACTAATTGCGTAAAAACTGTGCCTTTAAGTCAAAGTCAGGGGCAAAAAATATTGTCAGAATTATTTGAAGTAATGGGAAATGTTATAAGCGATGTTTTAGTTGCTGATGAGGAGGATTTCTGTGCTTCTTGCCCGGCCTTTGACATAAGGTCAATGGAACATCAGGAACTTTATTCCAGATTATATATGTCATAGAAACTAGGAGTGATAATATGAGTTATACTAAAATTGGTGTAGCAGGTCCAGTTGGTTCTGGAAAAACTGCACTTATTGAAATTTTAATAAGAAAATTGGCAAAGGATTATAGCATTGGTGTAATTACAAATGATATTTACACAAAGGAAGATGCTGAATTTTTGTGCAAAAACAGTATTTTGCCACGAGAAAGAATTATAGGTGTTGAAACAGGTGGCTGTCCACATACTGCCATAAGAGAAGATGCCTCAATGAATTTGGAGGCTGTAGAGGAATTAATGGATAGATTTCCTGATATTGAACTGATGTTCATTGAAAGCGGTGGGGATAATCTGTCTGCAACATTTAGCCCAGAACTTGTAGAGGCCACAATATTTGTAATTGATGTATCAGAGGGAGATAAAATACCAAGAAAAGGTGGTCCAGGTATTTCAAGAAGTGACTTGCTAATTATCAACAAAATTGACTTAGCTCCATATGTTGGTGCTGACCTTTCTGTTATGGAGAGGGACTCTAAAAAAATGAGAGGGGATAAGCCTTTTATGTTTACAAATATTAGAGATGACCAAGGTGTTGACGAGGTAGTTAAGTGGATAAAAGAAAATGTTATGTTTGAAGGATTGAAGTAAATGGATAATAGATATGGCAAAACTTCAAAATTAGACCTTACTATGGAGCGTAGAGATGATAAAACTATATTAAGTGATGTGTTTTTTACAGCTCCATTTAAGATTATTAAGCCTTTTTATGATAAGGATTATATGCAGGTTATGCAAATTTCTGTTTCAGCAGGAATAATGGAGGGAGATAAACAGGAAATCTCTATAAAAGCCCTTGAAAATAGTAAAAGCGAAATAATTTCTCAAGCCTACGAGAAAATACATAAAATGGAAAATGGTTTTGCTCAGAGAAGTATTGAAATAGAAATAGATGCTAATAGTCAACTAATTTATAATCCATTACCTGTAATACCGTTTAAAAATTCTGCATTTAAAAACTCACTTTCTGTCAATTTGAAAGATAGTAGTTCTAAATTTATATTAAATGAAATACTTACTTGTGGCAGAGTTTATAGTGGAGAAAAATTTGAATATAAATTCTATAATTCAAGGGTTTGTGTCAGAGAAAATGGCAGACTTGTTTTTATGGATAATTCCCGCTATTCTCCAGATAGGACGGATATGTCAAATATAGGAATGTACGAGGGTTATACACACCTTTTTAATTTTGTTGTGTTTAACTATGAATACGATACAGAATTTTTGAAAAATTCTGTTAGTGTATTTTGTGAGGAAAATAAATACATTGGTGGAGTTACAACTGGCGACTCTAATAGTCTAATTATAAAAATACTAGGAGATAATGCTGATAGGCTTTCGAAATATAGTGAAAGATTAGTGAAATACTTCAAAAAATATAAAAAATGAATTAATCTTAATAAAAAAATTCATTTTTTGTAAAAAATCTCTTGACAAGTTAATAAAAATTTGCTACAATGCAAACAATTCTGATGCACAATTATTTCAGAAGTTATAAGCTATTATATGTGTAATGCTTTATTTAAAACTTTGTATAATATGTATTGTTTTTAAGACAATGGCGTCACTTGATTTGAATTATAAAAATCAAGGGGCGTCATTTTTTTGTGGTTAAGAAGTAAAGATAATACATAAAAATTTAAGAGAATTTGGAGGTACAAAATTATGAAAATGAAATTGTGGAAGAAAGCAGTAACTTTGTTATTAGGTTCAACATTACTTTTTGGTATGACAGCTTGTGGAGATAGTAGCCCGACTAGTAGTACAGCTGATAGTGGCGATACAGTAAAGGTTGGTTTGCTCCATTCATTAAGTGGCACAATGGCAATAAGTGAAACATCAGTAAGAGATGCCGAGCTTTTGGCTATTGAAGAAATCAATGCTGCTGGTGGTGTACTTGGTAAGCAGATTGAGGCGGTTGAAGAAGATGGTGCTTCTGAACCATCAAAGTTTGCTGAAAAGGCTCAGAAACTTTTGCAAGATGACAAGGTTGCAACAATTTTTGGTTGCTGGACATCAGCATCAAGAAAGGCTGTTAAGCCAGTTGTTGAGGGTATGAATGGTTTACTTTGGTATCCAGTACAGTACGAAGGTATGGAAAGTTCTGAAAATATTATGTATATGGGTGCTGCTCCTAATCAGCAGGCTGTACCAGCTATTGACTATTGCTACAAGGATAAGGGCTACAAGAATTTCTATTTGTTAGGTTCTGACTATGTATTCCCTCAGACAGCAAATATGATTGCTAAGGCTCAGATTTCAGCTTTAGGTGGTCAGACTGTTGCTGAAGAATATGTACCTCTTGGTCATACAGACTTCCAGACAATTATTGCAGATATTAAGGCTAAGAAACCAGATGTAATTATTAATACATTAAACGGCGATTCAAATGTTGCATTCTTTAAACAGCTTGCAGACGCAGGTGTTACATCAAATGATGTAATGACAATGTCATTCTCTATTGCAGAAGAAGAAGTAAATTCTATTGGTGCTAACTTACTTGATGGTCACTTAGTAGCTTGGAATTACTATATGACAACAGATACACCTGAAAACAAGAAGTTTGTTGAGGCTTATAAGGCTAAGTTTGGTAAGGACAGAGTTACATCAGACCCAGTTGAGGCAGCCTACATTGGTGTCTACCTTTGGAAAGAGGCTTGTGAAAAGGCTGGTAGCTTTGATGTAGATGCTATTAAGGCAAACTGTGGTGGTCTTACATTCCAGGCACCTGAAGGTTTGGTAACATTAAATGGCGACAACCACCATATTTCAAAGCCAGTTAGAATTGGTCAGATTTCAGCTGACGGTACTATTAATGAAGTTAAGTCAACAGACTCTCCAGTTGAGCCAGACCCATATTTAACAACTTATGATTGGGCAGTAGCTGCTAATTTAAAACCTCTTGAATAATTTTGAAATACTGGAAATTATTTTTAGATTGTCTGACAGGTGGGCTTAGTTCCACCTGTTAGTTTTTAGCGAAAAAATAATAGGAGGAAAGTTTATGAATATAATGACAGTAATATTTAATGGACTAAGCACTAGCTCAATATTGTTAATAACTGCCTTAGGTTTAGCAATAACTTTTGGTCTTATGAGAGTTATTAATATGGCTCATGGGGAGTTCATTATGATTGGTGCTTATACTACTTATGTGGTTCAAAATCTGTTTTCAGCATTTTTGCCTAGTAGTGTGTTTGATGCTTATTACATAGTAGCTCTTTTTGCTGCCTTTGGTGTGGCATTTGCTATAGGCGTAATTATGGAAAAGTTAATTGTTTCAAGATTGTACGGCAATGAAATTGATAGCTTGCTTGCTACTTGGGGCGTCAGTCTTATTTTACAGCAGTTAGCTCGTAGTATATTTGGTGCACAGCCGGTAAATGTAAAAGCTCCTTCATTTTTACAGGGCAATATAGGTACAGGCGATGTAACTTTTTCTTATGTAAGAATTTTCATTATTGTAATGATGATTTTCTGTCTTGTAGGTGTTTGGTTACTTATGTACAGAACTAACTTTGGTTCTAAAATGAGAGCTACAATGCAGAATAGAAGTATGGCTCAATGCCTTGGTATTAACACTAAAAAAATGGATAGTATTACATTCGGTATTGGTTCTGGACTTGCAGGCATTGCAGGCTGTTCTATATCATTACTCTTTTCTATTGATTCAACACTTGGTACAAAGTACATTGTTGATACATTTATGGTAGTAGTTCTCGGTGGTGTAGGTAAACTTCTTGGTACATTCTGTGGTGCAGACATTATAGGTTTTTCAAGCGTGTTTATGGAAAACTTAACTTCAGCATCTATAGCAAAGTTTATTGTACTTATTATAGTTATTGTATTTCTTCAGAAAAAGCCACAGGGCTTGTTTACAATAAGAAGTCGTTCACTTGATGATTAATAGGAGGTGTTATAATGAAAAGCTTTTTTACTAAAAATCCACGAAATATTGCCTTTTCTATAGTAATAATACTTCTTGCATTAGTGCCACTTTTTACAGATATGGGACTTCTTACTTCATCAAGTATTGTTAGATTTGGCAGATACATAACATTTGCAATAGTTGCTATTGGTATTGACCTTATTTGGGGTTATACTGGCATACTTAGTCTTGGTCATGGCATTTATTTTTGTCTAGGTGCTTATGGTATGGCTATGTATTTATTGCTTCAAAAAACTGGTGGAAAGATAACTGACTTTATGCAAAGAGGTGGTTTTACAGAACTTCCTTGGTTTTGGAAACCATTTAATTCATTACCATTGTCTATTATACTTATGATTGCCGTGCCAACATTAATAGCGTGGGTAATAGGTTATTTTATATTTAAAAGCAGAGTTAAAGGCGTTTATTTTTCAATTATATCTCAGGCACTTACTTGGGCTATGTATACACTTTTTAATGGACTTCAGCCTTATACAAACGGTACAAATGGTATAACAGGTATTGATACAATTATAGGTTCTTACTATAATCCTAACAATATAAAGATTTTATTCTATGTAGCATTGGTTTTTCTTGTACTTGTCTATGCTTTAACTTCATTTTTAATAAGTACAAAGTTTGGCAAAATACTTGTTGCAATAAGAGATGGGGAGAATAGAACATATTTCTCTGGCTATAAGGTTAGTTCATTTAAGAATTTTGTATATGTACTTTCTGCTGTTTTTGCTGCAATAGCTGGTGCGTTATATGTAAATCTTAACAACTCAATTTCTCCTACAGAAATGAGTATCACTTTTTCAGTTGGTATGGTAATTTGGGTTGCTGTAGGTGGTAGAGGTTCTTTAATCGGTGCTGTTATTGGTGCAATTCTTGTTTCAGCTTGTGAATTTAGTGTTAGTTCAGCTTTCCCAAGTGTATGGCAATACTTTATTGGTATATTCTTTACTGTAGTTATACTTTTCTTCAGACGAGGTATTGTAGGTATTGCATCTGATTTAGTTGCAAAGCTAAATTTAAAGAAAGCAACAGGTAAGGAGGCGTGATTATGGCAAATAAAATTCTATCCCTTGAAAATATATCTGTTGTTTTTGATGGATTTAAGGCATTGACAGATGTAAATATAAATGTAATGGAAAACACAATTCATTTCTTCATTGGACCTAATGGTGCAGGTAAAACTACACTTTTGGATATTATTTGTGGCAAAACTAAGCCTACAAATGGCAAGGTTAAGTATTTTCCAGACGGTAAAGAAATTACATTAACTGGTATGAAAGAGTATCTTATAGTTGGGCTTGGTATTGGTAGAAAATTTCAGGTTCCGTCTGTATTTACAAATCTTACAGTATATGAAAATATGGAATTATCTCTTAAAAATGGAAAAGGTGTTATAAGTTCTATTTTTTCAAAGCCGACAGAGGAAGAAAAAGAGCGAATAGATGAAATACTGGATATGGTTGACCTTTTGGATAAAAAGGAATACAAGGGTATTAATCTTGCTCATGGCGAAAAACAATGGCTTGAAATAGCTATGCTCCTTGTTCAAAAGCCAAAAGTTATATTACTTGACGAACCAGTTGCTGGTATGGGTAAGCCTGAAACATATAAAACAGGAGAAATTTTAAAGCAAATTAAAAATGAATGTACAGTTGTTATTGTTGAACACGATATGGAGTTTGTAAAAATGATAGCTGATATGGTAACAGTAATGCACGAGGGTAAAGTGCTTATGGAGGGCGATATTGACTCCATACTTGGAGATGAAACTGTACAGAAAGTTTATTTAGGCAGAGGAGGAGAAAGAAATGCTGAAGATTAATGGACTTGATACCTATTACGGCGAAAGTAAAATAATAGATAATCTTTCCCTAGAAGTGCCTAAGGGAAAAATAGTGTGTCTTATTGGTAGAAACGGTGTAGGCAAAAGTACAACACTTAAATCAATTATGGGGCTTACAAAAACACCAAAGGGCAGTATTATGTTTGACGGCAAAGAAATAATTAAAATGAAGCCTTATGAAAGAGCTAAACTGGGCATAGGCTATGTTCCACAGGGTAGAGATATATTCCCTCAAATGACAGTTGAAGAAAATCTCAAATTGGGACTTCAAGTAAAAGGTGGAAAGGGTAAAATTCCACCAAATGTTATTGATTTATTTCCAATCATAAGTAAATTTATGCTCAGAAAAGGTGGCGACCTTTCAGGTGGTCAGCAACAACAACTTGCTATAGCAAGAGCTTTGGTTTCTGAACCTAAAATGCTTATACTTGATGAACCTACAGAGGGTATTCAGCCGTCTATTATTGCTGATATTGGCTATGCAATTAAGAAAATAAATGAATGGACTGGAATAACTATACTTATTGTTGAGCAGTATTTGGATTTTGTACTTGATGTGGCAGAGGAATACTATGTTATGGATAAAGGTGCTATTGTTATGAGTGGCAAAACTAAAGATGCCAATAAGGAAGAAATACAGTCAAGAATGACAATTTAATATATGTAAATAAAAACGGGGCTATGTCCTCGTTTTTTGTTTTAGATAAATTAATAATTATTACCAATATGTCTATATAAAAATTATGGTAATTGTGCAAAATAAAACAATGTTTTTTGTTGAAAATATACATATAATATGCTATTATGTAAATATAAAGATGTACAGTTATTATGTAAATAGAGAAAGGTAAGTTTTATTATGGATAATGTGAACAAATATCCGTATTTAGTTAATAACGAGGATAATCAAAATTTACTAAAGAAAAAGGATAAATGCGATAAATATGATTATATAACAGCTATTGCCTGTGGTGCTATTGGGGGTATGATAGATATATTCTTAGTAGGAGCTCCTGGAGATAGTGTGTTAGGAAAATGGACTGACAAACAAGTAGACAATGCAGTTATGGGTTTCGCTAAGAAATTGGGTTGGAATCCTAAAGCAAGTAATACGGGTAATGCTAATAGTGCTATAGGCTTTTTGGAAAGAAAGTTTAAAGTAAATTATGACCAAAGAAAACCTAGTGATGTAAATGATTTGTTCAATATATCTCCCAATTCTCATCATATGATGTCTTTGGCACATTCGCCAGATATAATTGGTCTTTTCTTTTCAATATTAAATCAGTTTACATCAACAGCATCTTTTGTTGCAAATGGAAGATTGGTTACAATAGCAACAGATACATTTGAACTTCAGGGTGGAAACTTTATAATGAAAATAATGTGTGGTATTGCAAACTGGTTTGGTCATTTAATGTCTGATGTTGCAGGCAGTTCCGGTTCTCATGGTCGAGGAACAGGTATTGTAATGCCTTTTTATGAACTATTTGGATTTTGTAAATTTGGTAGTTTTAATACAGCAGACGGAAAGAAAGATTTAGCTGAAGTAGCAATGCAGGCTTTTAATCAAGGCTTGGATTTCCGATTTGGTTTAACACAGGCTATACCATTGGTAATAACTGAATTGAGCATAAGATTAATATGGGCAATAAGAAGAAGATTTCAATATCGTATGCCTATAAGAGATTGTATTCCTAGTATGAAACATGATACTTTAAGAGTTATGTTGATTATTGGAAATGGTACTCTTTGCTTTATGGATGGTGCTGATGCTTTAATAAGGTCAGGAGGAAACGCTGTATTATTCTTTATGAGAATGAATATTGTTGCTTGGTTTAGATTTGCAACACTTGTGTTAAAAGAAGTATTTATCAGACTTGGCATTGTAGATTCTATACAGAGAACCATTGAAGCATTTAAACGCATTAATGTAGCTTTACTTGATTATTTACATAAACTTGAGCAAATAGATGTGGCTTTATTTAAAGAAGAAACAAGAAAATATAATGAACTTGTAATGTCTTTAGATAGTGCTAAGTCAGACAAAGATTTGAATAGACTGCTTTTAAATATGTATGATGAATATGGTATTAGCAAGCCATGGCAGGGCGATTTTAATGAGCATATGTCAAATAAAAATGGAACATTGAGGTTTGAGTAATGTTTAAATGCGATTGCTGTGGGTGTTGTTGTAGAAATTTGCAGTTATCTGATTTGTATTCTGAATTAGATAGGGGCGATGGTACTTGCAAATACCTTGTAGGAAATTTATGCTCAATATATGAAAAAAGACCTTTGATATGTAGAGTAGATGAAAGCTATGAAAAGTTTTTTAGTGATAGTTTATCCCTTGAGGAATACTATAGATTAAATTATGAAGTTTGTAAAAAATTAAAGGAATTGGAGGAATGATTTATGCCATTACCATTTATACTTGGATTAGGAGCTGTTATTGCCGGTGCTGCTGGGGTAGGAAGCGGTATTAACGGTGCAATGAAAATAAAAGATGCTAACGACACTATTAAGTCAGCAGAAAGGCAACATAAGGAGAATATAGCAAGATTTGAGGCAACAAGTGAAAGAACAAATACTATAATGGATAATTTGGGTAAACTTGAATTAAATATTCTTAAAAGTTTTGAAAATTTTTCTGATGTAATAGAAAAAATTCAGAATAGACCTCAATTTAAAAGCTACAATATAAATGGTGTTTTACTTCCTAAGTACGATAAGGAAGAATTAAGAAATGTATCTGTAGGGGCAGGTGTATTGTTAGGTGGTTTAGGTGGAGCTGCTGCAGGAACTGCTGGTGGTTTTGCAGCTGCCGGTGCTACAACTGCTGCTGTAATGGCATTGGGTACAGCATCTACAGGAACTGCTATTGCATCTTTAAGTGGTGCTGCAGCAACTAATGCAACTCTTGCTGCATTAGGAGGTGGAGCTATTGCTGCCGGTGGCGGTGGTATGGCTTTAGGTTCAGCTGTGCTTGGTGCAGCTACTCTTGGTGTAGGTTTATTAGTTGGTGGTGTTATATTTAATGCTACAGGAAGTAAATTATCAGATGAAGCAGATAAGGCTTATTCAGAAATGTTAAAAGCTAAAGATACTATTGATAAAGCTTGTAACATTTTAACAGAAATAGATAATACAGCTAATAATTACATAATAGCATTAAAAGAAGTTGAAAGAGTTTATAAAAAGTTCTTTGGTGTAGTAGAATGGGCTGTAAGTACAGGCAAAAGAGATTGGAATGAATTTAGTTATTCTGAAAAAATTGCTACAGAAAATGCTGTGTTATTAGTAGGACTTCTTTACAATATGTGTAAAGTTGAATTAGTTCTTAAAGCAAAGAATGAAGACGATATGAACAAGGCTAATGTTGTAGAAGTAAATAAATCAATAAGTAATGCTGAAACTATTCTTCAGGAAGTAGCATAAACATAGTGTTTAGGCAATTTAACTTCGTAAAGATATTGATACTTTACGGGGTTTTTTATAGTGAATTGGAAAGATAAATTCGATGATTTGATGTATCAAGTCATAAATTAACTAAGTTTATTTGTTTTTAAAACCTTTCATATGGGGGATATAATTTTACAACTGTCATAAATTAACTAAGTTTATTTGTTTTGATTATTTGACTTTATATGCCAATGTCATTATAATTATCAGTAAAATATTTAGATTGTGGGATTGAGCATATGAAAAGACCTAAAATAAAAATAACTATTATAGACAGAATAGGGAAATGTGGTTGTCACCGGGGGCATAAAGTAGGGGATACTTTTGATTTCGATACTGAACGAGGAAAACTATGCCCTATGGCTATGCATGTTGCCTTTCCTTATATTGATATTTTGAGATATGGTGGTTCTATTCCAAATCAAAAAGATGGAGAGGCTGTTTTTTGCTGTCCAGATGTAGATACAATAAATGTATTTAAAATTGAAGTTGTAGAAGAATAGCAAAAGCTCCGTAAGGTAATAGCCAAACGGAGCTTTTAATAGTGAATCGGAACGATAAATCCGATGGCTTGTTTACAAGCCACATTTTGCAAAGCAAAATGTTCTGAC
>ERZ791830.298-NODE-298-length-57642-cov-3.180562_pt1 | contig 57642 bp, 47 predicted proteins | sample MGYA00509945_ERZ791830 | MGnify/ENA primary metagenome ERZ791830 (study PRJEB30046, sample SAMN00792021) | human gut metagenome | study: EMG produced TPA metagenomics assembly of the A metagenome-wide association study of gut microbiota in type 2...
TAAACGCTGAAGGCATCTAAGCGTGAAGCCCCCCTCAAGATGAGATATCCCATCGTAAGAGTAAGACCCCTTGAAGACGACGAGGTTGATAGGGCAGGGGTGGAAGTGCTGTAAGGCATGGAGCTGACTGCTACTAATCGGTCGAGGGCTTGACCAAAAGGTCAGGGTAGGAAATGGTAATAGGTTTGGATGAAAAGTTTGTGTGCAGTTTTGAAGGTACAGAAATGCCTTTATAATATGGCGGAATAGCTCAGCTGGCTAGAGCACACGGTTCATACCCGTGGTGTCGAGAGTTCAAATCTCCCTTCCGCTATTTGCTTAGCTATCACTGAAAAGTGATAGCTTTTTTGTTTACCAGTCCACTTCAAAGAACAAAGCGAAGCTGCGAAGCAGCGAGAGCACGGAGTGTGGGTTTTGTGAATGGGCGTCCCGTGAACCTGAATAAAAGTAAGAAGGAGATAAATTTCATGAAGTATAAGATTTCAATGGCACCTATGGAAGGATTGACAGGTTACGTCTATCGTAGGGCGCATCATGCATATTTTGCACCGCTTGATACCTACTATACGCCATTTATTTCAAATAAGAAATTAGGAAGTCGTGAACGCCATGATGTGTTGCCAGAACATAATGAGGGAATGCATGTAATTCCGCAAATTCTTACCAATCGTGCTGATGACTTCTTGGAAATTGAAAAGCAATTGTATGAATATGGATATCGAGAGGTGAATCTCAATTTAGGATGTCCGTCTGGGACAGTAACTGCAAAAGGACGTGGGGCAGGTTTTTTAGCATATCCAGAAGAGTTGAGCAAATTTTTGGATCAGATATATTCAAAAACGAGAATGAAGATTTCTGTAAAAACAAGGATTGGCATTTCATCAGAGGAGGAGTGGCCACAGTTATTAACATTGTTTAACAAGTTCCCAATTGATCATTTGATTATTCATCCTCGTTTGTTACAGGATTTTTATAAAGGTTATCCTCATATGGATGCTTATCAGTATGCAAAAGAGCATAGTTTATCCCCAATTTTTTATAATGGAGATATTCATTTTGTGGATAAGTGGAATGAAATAAAGGGTGGTCTTGGGATACAGACAAAAGGTGTTATGCTAGGTCGTGGTTTACTTATGAATCCTGCTCTTGCAGAAGAGATTAATCATGAAATGGAAGAAGGCGTTAGCGAAAAAAGGAACGTGGAGAAAACGCTGTCATCTGAGCGATTGAAGAAATTTCATGACGCGATTTTAGACGGATATTGTGAGGAGATGTCAGGAGATCGCAATGTTTTATTTAAGATGAAAGAGTTATGGGTTTATCTGGGAAATGGTATCCAGGCATCGCCTAAGCTATTGAAACAGATCAAAAAGTCTAACTCTGTGAGAGAATATAAAATTGCATCGGATGCAATTTTTCGAGAATATAATTAAAAATAATGTAAAATTAAAAAGCCTTTCTACTCTAAAATGTTGGGGTAGATAAGGCTTTTTTTGTGTAAAAATAAAAATATAAACTCACACAATATGTATTATATATACAATATGGATGCTTATTATTAAATAAATAGAAAAAACATTGACTTTAACTATCAATCTGTTAAAATGTGCTCATCAGTAAATTTTAATTTATTATGAATGAAATTTTAGTGGTAAAAATACCAGTGAAAAAGAAAGGAGAAAGTGTGCATATGAAAAAGGTAGTGGCAATGTATGAGCAGGAAGAGGCTTATGGAAAAAATCTTGCAGAATATGTGAACCGCAAGGAAAATATGCCATTTGAAGTGCAGGTATTTTCGCAGGCAGATAAGCTGTCAGATTATCTGCAGGGGCATACACCGCAGCTTCTTCTTCTTTCTGAAGAAAGCAGTCTAGAATCATATGGTGATATGTGCAAGAAAACGCAGGATGTTTTATATTTAACGGAACATAAAGATCAGGCACGTGATCAGAAGGGAAACCATATTTATAAATATCAGCCTACGGATCAATTATTAAATCAATTGATGCAGCATATGAGTGATCATGAGAAAAAGGACAGTCCAGTAATGCAGGAATCGTGTCCTATATACGGTGTGTATTCTCCAGTGGGAAGATGTGGAAAGACAACGTTTTCTCTTTTGCTTGGGGAGTTACTGGCGCGCAAGCGATCAGTCTTGTATATAGGTTTTGATGAATTGCCGTTTTGGGATGAGGAAGAAAATATATCAGAGGAGCAAGGTGAAAAAGGAACGCTATCAGATGCCTATTTTTACTGGCAAAGACAAAAATTAAAGGAAAAATTGCCAGTACTTGTATCACATTGGCATGGAGTTGATGTGCTTACTGGAATGAATTGTCCAGAGGATCTATGTGCAATACAGCCAGAAGAATGGAGCCAGTTGATTTTAAAAATTGCGCAGGAGACAGAATACGCAGCGATTGTTTTAGATATTGGATCAAAGCTGTGGCTTGCAGATTCAATGTTTTCGATGTGTTCTCAGCTGTATGTGCCAGTGCTTTCAGAACGTTTGGCAAAAGATCAGCAAAGACGTTTTGAGCTTTGGCTTGAGAAAAATGGTAGTGATGAGCTTTTGCAGCGTATGCAGATTGTAACTTTGCCTCAGTGTGCGCAAAATGGAACAATGAAGGAACGGTTAGAATACGCTCTGTGGGGAGAAGCAGGAGATTATGTGCGCAATTTAATAAAGAGTGAATGGTAAATAAAATGAAAAAATGCGATGAGGAGCTGTTTTTGCTGAAAGGTCAAAGAAACAGTAATGAAGATGATGAAAAACAACGGCAAAATCTTTTTGGATTGTTGCGTACCCAAGTAGTGGAGCAGCTTGATATGACAAGAGAGCTGACAGATGATGAATTGTATGCAAGCATTGATGAGGTTTTGATGATGCCGCAGTACAGAAAACAATTTTCAGTGCGGGTTTTGACGCAGCTAAGACAGGCATTGTATGATTCATTTCGAAGGCTTGATGTATTAAGTGAGGCATTAGATGACCCGGAAGTGACAGAGATCATGGTCAATGGTTATGATCAGATTTATGTGGAAAAGCAAGGTGAGTTAGTTCGTTTTCCTAAGGCATTTTCATCGCAGGAGAAATTAGAGGATGTAATTCAGCAAATTGTAGCGAAAGTAAATCGCCGGGTAAATGAGGCAAATCCAATGGCAGATGCTCGCCTTGAGGATGGATCACGAGTAAATATTATTCTTCCTCCAATCGCGCTCAATGGTCCGATTCTTACGATCAGGCGATTTGCAAAGCATCCTCCTGATATGCACCAACTAATAAAATGGGGTGCATTGTCAGAGGATGCAGCGCAATTCTTAGCGAATCTGGTGCGAGCACGCTACAATATATTTATATCAGGAGGAACCGGTTCAGGAAAGACCACATTTTTGGGAGCACTTGCGGAGTATATTCCTGATCAGGAGCGTGTTGTCACGATAGAAGATTCCGCAGAGCTTCGTTTATATCATATCCAAAATCTGGTTCGCTTAGAGTCAAGAAATGCAAGCCAGGAAGGAAAATATGAAGTGACAATTCGGGACTTGATTAGAAATAGTCTGCGTATTCGTCCTGATCGTATTGTTGTCGGAGAGGTACGAGATGCGGCTGCGCTAGATATGCTTCAAGCGATGAATACTGGTCATGATGGTTCACTTTCAACGGGTCATGCCAATAGTGCACAGGATATGATGACACGTCTTGAGACAATGGTTTTGATGGGAGTGGAGCTTCCGCTTGCAGCAATAAGGGGACAAATTGCCTCGGCAATTGATATTGTAATTCATTTGGGGCGTTTACGAGATCGTTCCCGAAAGGTACTTTCTATTCAGGAAGTTACTGGTCTTGACGAAAAAGGAAATGTAACACTGTCTGTACTGTATCAATTTCAGGAAACGGGGGTTGTGGATGGAAAGATCACAGGAAAACTCGAGGCGGTTCATTCACTTAAAAACTGCGAAAAACTTAAGAGCGCAGGAATTGTATTGTCTTCCTGAGGTATTAGGCTTTAAGGAGAAGCTTTTGTATGGAGCTGTGGGAGCAGCAGGCTGGTTAGGGCTTACTTATATTTTTTATCATGATTTTTTGACAGGATTTATTTCAATGCTACCGTTTCTTTATTTTTTCTTTCGATGGATTAGAAAATCGCTGCATGAAAAGCAAATACAGCGTATCAGACGCGAATTTCAAGAATTAATTCAATTGTTATCTGGTGCATTTAGGACTGGCCATTCAGCAGAAAATGCAATGCAGGAGGCTTCTGAGCAGCTATCTATGATGGAAGGAGAAACTGCTTATATGGTTCAGGTTATGCAGACAATGCTTACAAAAATGAGTTTGGGAGAACCTGCTGAGCATGTATGGCTGTCGTTTGCAGATGCATGTGAGATAGAAGAAGTAAAAGAATTTGCAAAAGCTTTTGCGCTTGCTAAGAGAAGTGGTGCATCAATGCCATTTATTTTGCAGAAAATCGCTAGTCAGCTTGTATTGAAAGTGCAGACGCAGTCTCAGATCGAGACAATGCTTGCAGGGAAAAAGCTAGAACAAAAGATTATGAATTTGATGCCAGTTGGAATCCTTTTATATTTATCTGTTACATCACCGCAGCTGCTTAGTGTAATGTATGAGACGATGACAGGAAAGATGATTATGACAGTGTGCCTTTTTATTTATATAACGGCATATCTTCTTTCTGAGAGGATAACGAGACTAGAATAGTCTGTAATTAAGGATGCTGTAACTAAAACAAGAAAGAATGAAGTTGCTGAAAGGCAATAATAGGGAGGTGTGCTGCATGGCGTTGTTTTTTAGTTGTCTGATGGTGGGATTAGTAGTAATTGCTGTATGGAAACGAGATTATAAAAAGGAAACAATTGACAACATTCTGAGTGAGGGAAACAAAAAAGAATGGTTACGGTTTTTATTTCCAATGGGACTGTGGATTTATGATTTGCTTTTAAAGAAGCAGCCAGCTCAAAGTGAAGAAGAAAGAGAGTGGGCAAATGCCTTATATGTAAGAGAGGATGCAAAGAAAAAGCTGCAGCTTCAAGGCGCAAGGCAGATGGTAAATTTCTGGATATGTTTATTTTTTGCGAGTGTGCTTGGAATTGCTGTTTCATTTCTTCCGGATACGCAAGTACCAAAAACAGAGCTAGAGCGTCCGGAGTTTGGACAGACAAAAGACTATAGTTTGACAGTGGAAGGTTTAGAAGAGGGAGATCAGACCATTCACGTAAGTGTAGATGGAAAAGAACCAGAGACACAAGGCATGATAGCTGTGTTTGATGATGCATTTGATTCAGTAAAAGAACAGATTTTAGGAGAGAATGAATCACTTGAAAATGTTCAGACTAATCTTTCTCTCGTTTCTTCCACAATTTATGGAATACGTGTGGCGTGGAAAAGCTTAACTCCAGAACTTTTGGATGATTTTGGCGTGATTCAAATACAAGATATCCCTCCAGAAGGTGTTACTGCACAGCTTCAGGTAAAGCTATCTTATTCTATGTATGAACAGTATTATACACTTGATGTGAGACTGATGATGCCAAAGAAGGATGCGCAGTATTATATGATGCTTTTGACAAAACAGTTAAAGGATGAAAATGATAATACGAAAACAAAGTCGATAGTGACGCTTCCTGAAAATATAGAAGGAAAGAAGTTAACCTATAAAACAGTGCAAACACAGCCGATCCGCCTGATGCCAGCGCTATTTTTACTATTGCCGTTTATTTTATATGAAATTGCAAGGCAAAAAAGGAAAGAAGCATTTGAGAATCGAAATAAACAGCTGATAGCTGATTATCCTAATTTTGTGTTTGAGTTAGGATTGATGATTCAGTGTGGATTAAATGTACGCACGGCATGGAATCGTTTGGCTGCAGAATATGAAGAAACACAGCATAAATGCAAGGGATATCAACGTTATCTGTTTGAAGAAATGCTTGTTACCCGAAATCAGATAGAGGCAGGTGTAAATGAAGCAGCAGCATATGGTGCATTTGGAAGGAGGTGCAGAGCACACTGCTATTTGAAGTTAGGAAGCAGCCTTGAACAGAATTTGCGTCAAGGAATATCGGGATTAGAGCAGCAGCTTGATCAAGAACTGACACAGGCGTTAGAACAGAGAAAAAACCAAGCAATACAGGATGGTGAGCGTATGGAAACCAAAATGTTGTTTCCGATGTTTCTTTTGCTTGGATTAGTAATGGCTATAGTAATGATACCTGCATTTATGAGTATGTAGTGATTAAAAATAAAGAATTACGGAAGGAGGTATATTTCGATGGAAGGAATTAAAAAACATACGGTTTTTTGTCGTATCACTGATGGCGCAGTGAAGAAAATTAGAAGATTTAGAAATAATACAAAGGGAGTTACTACTGTTGAGGTGATCTTAGTTCTTGTAGTGCTTTTGGCAATTGTTGTAATTTTTAGAGAACAGCTTACCGCTATCGTAACTGGAATTTTTAGTCATGTAAATAGTACAGTAAGTGAATTGTATGGATGATGAAAAGGTTACATGAGAAAGCCAGTATAACTGTATTTTTATCGCTGCTGCTTGTACTATTTATTGGATTTATTATGATGATGACAGAGCATGCGAGGATATTTGGACTTCGTCAGCGCCTGGTCTGTGCTACAGACTCTGCAATGGATTCATTATTTTCTATGTATGATCGTGAATTACTTAATGAATTTGATTTAATGCTTTTAAATGAAAATGAATTAAGTAATAATCAAGATATAGAGGAGGTTGTAAGCAAATATTTGACGATGAACGCAAATCCAAAACAAGACCATTTGCTTTTATCTGGGAATCTATATAGAGGAACAAGCAGCACTGCAGAGATTGAAAATACGGTTTCAGTCATTGAAAATGAAGGAGAATTATTTGCCAGAAGCGTACTGGAATTTATGAAATACCGCACACTTGGAATTGCGGTTGAAAAAGTACAAGAGCAGCTTGAAGAGCTGGAAATGGGTGATGATGCGAAGACAATGGCAAAAGAGCAGCAGGAACTGGAACAAGAAAGTTTTGATGAGCAGTTTTTAGAAAAAACGAATGAAGAAAAGAAGAAGTATGAGGAAGCGATAGAGGAAAGCTGGCTTGAAAAATTAGAAAAGCTCAAGGAAGATGGTTGGCTGAATTTTGTACTGCCGTTTGATCAGGCTGCATCAGGATATGTTATTGAGGCAGAGGATCTTCCATCAAAGTGGAGAACTGTAAATTTTACATGGTATCACTCTGCGATTAGTGAAATGGAAGAAAGTTTTTTGTTTACAGAATATCTTTTAGAGCATTGCCGCAGTTTTACAAGTACAGGCGAGACAAATAAAATGGCATATGAGCTAGAATATATACTAAATGGCAAAACAAGTGATAAGGAAAATTTAAAATCAACAGTAAATTCACTTCTTTTAATGAGAGAGGGACTGAATTTATTTTCTGCATGGAAGGATCCTGTCTTATCATCTCAGGCAGAGACAGCGGCAGCTACTCTTGTTGGTTGGACTGGCGTATATCCTGCCATTAAGCTGACGCAGTTTACAATGATTGCAGGTTGGTCATTTGCTGAGGCTATAGTTGATGTAAGAACATTGCTAAGCGGAGGCAATATTCCTATTATTAAAAACTCAGAAAGCTGGACATTGGAGTTTTCACAGATCGCAGATTTTTTGGATGGAGATTTGTTTTTAACAGCAAAAGAGAATAATGGACTGTCATATGATGAATACTTACGCCTTCTTTTGTATGCGCAAGGGCGAAGTGATAGACGCTATCATACAATGGATGTCATTCAGCTTAGAATGAGAGAAAAAAATCCTGATTTTTCGATGGCGGATTGTTTGGGAGCTGTACAGGTTAAGGCAAGTATGAAGGCGGCACCGATTTTTTATTGTTTTGCTGGGTCTGGATATGAGATTTCGTGCGAACAAAGCCGTATGTATTAGATTAAAATTAAAATAAAGAAAGGTGGTGTACCATGAGGCTGGCAGTTGATCATAGAAGAGCATTCAAAAAAAAATCCAGGTATCGATCATTTTGTTTTTCAGTCGGCTGCCAGCAATGCAACGGTTCGCTGACTGTTGAAGCCAGTATAGTACTACCTATTTTTCTTAGTGTTATTATGGCACTTATGTCTTTTTTTGAGGTTATACAGATACAGACGCGGATTCAGCAGGGAATGAAGGATTCAGTTACAAGTGCTGCTGGATATTATTATTTGCTTGAAGAGCCAAATGAGGCAGAAGATGTAGGCGGTGAAGAAGCAGAGGATGTGATCACGCTGATAGTTCAAGGTGGAATTACAGCAGTTTATTTAAAACAAAAGCTTCTGTATTCAGTGGGAAGAGAAATTTTAGATCGTTCATGGATTATAGGAGGAAGTGATGGACTGACCGTACTTGGTTCTCGTTTTCCAGATGATGATGGAAATTTAGATCTTACCGTAACATATCGCGTGAGAGTTCCTTTTCTTCCGGGAAATTTCGGTTCACTTTTATTTACACAGCGGGAGTGTCAGCGTGTATGGAGCGGAAATAAAGCACCATCGCAAGATGGCGATAAGATAGAAGATGAGACTAAGGAAGACCAAATTGTGTATATTACGGAAACAGGAAGTGTGTACCATACAAGTTTGGACTGTTCATATTTGAAGCTTTCTGTGAAACAGATCCGTCATAATGAGGTAGTCAATTACCGCAGTGATGATGGCAGCAAGTATTATGCATGTGACAGATGCGAAAAAGGTGGAAGTGGTTTTTGGGTGTATATTACATCAAGTGGAAATCGTTTTCACACAGATCCAAATTGTGCGGCGCTAAGAAGAAATGTAAAGTCAGTAAAGCTTTCAGAGGTTTCAGATCGTCACTGCTGCAGCCGCTGTGCCAAACAGGATGATGGAGGAAAATCATGACGCAGGCAAGGTGGATTTTTATTATTTTATGCTTTTTGCTTCCAGCGGCAACTGATTTGTTATTTCATAATGTATCTGTGTGCTGGCTGATTGGATGTACAGTTACTGCAATGATTTGGAATTTCTTTTGTGGATGCGAAATCCTTGATTTAGCGTTTTGCTTATTTCCAGGTATGATAGTGTGGCTTTTGGCGCGTTTTAGTAAAGGCATTGGAATGGGTGATGTACTTTGCATATTTTTGCTTGGAGCGGGCTGTGGGGTGGAAATAGGGCTGGAAATTTTATTTGTAGGCAGTATTCTTTGTCTGTGTGCACAGTTGATGCAAAGAGTTTTTATAACACATGTTTACCAAAAAGAAATACCATTTGTTCCTTGGCTGCTTGTCTCAATTTGCATCAATTGTCTGATATATACTGCGTTTATAAGCAAGTAGTAAAACCGGACTGCGAATGTTAGCTTTACGAGAAAGAGGTGTTTTTGTGAAGCAGGAAAAGAAAAAGATTGTTATTCTAATCAAAAAGAAGCTTTTATTTCGGGAAAAAGCAAGCTTTACTGTGGAGGCCAGCTTGATTATGATAACAGTTCTCATGGCTGTTTTTATGTGTATTTATTATGGTTTTTTCACTCATGATAAAGCAGTGTTAGAGGAAGTATCGTGGCATACAGCGCAAAAAGCGATGCTTTTGGTGACAGAAAACAGTAGTATGAAAGATGGAGCTTTTTCTTGGGAAGAACTTCAGGAAAAAGGGCTTTTATGGCGGATCTCGCAGAATACGGCAAACCAGGATATAATTTGTGAATATGCAAATACGCATATAGAAGGTGAATTATTTGCCTGTGATATGCCATCATTTTTGGTGAAGGCAGGACCTGGAATGGTTAAGATTACATATAAGGCACCAATACGTCTTCCTTTTTTTGCCCTGATGCGTTTATGGGGAACACCAACAGAAATTACAGGACAAGTGCAGGTACATGAATCAAAGCAGGAGGAGTTTATCAGACTGGTAAGAGGAATCAAGCGGGATAAAGAAACAGCGTCAGATTCTAAAGAAATATCAGCTGAAGATTGAACATTTTACGAAAAGCAATAAAAATTCATTACAGGGGGTGATATAATGGCACAAATGGAAGTATCATACAGCCGAAGGCTTGATTATCAGTATATGATGATAGAGACAGACGAGGAAGCCAGATCAGATTATAGGTTGTCAATGCTGATTAACAATAGGATCAATGGATTTTTATCTGTACATGTTCAGCAGATGAATGGAAAAAGTACGCTTAGCTATGAGATTACATCATTAGAAGACTTACCGGAATTTCTTGATGCCAGAAAGATCACCTATGATGAGATGGTGTCACTTCTATTGCAGTTTTGCAGTGCAGTTTCAGAGGCAGGGCGTTATTTGCTAGACGGAGAAGGAATATTACTTGAACCTCAGTATATATATGTGTCGAAAAGCTTAGAACGTATTCGATTTTGCTATTATCCATATCAGCATATGCCGTTGCATCAGTCTGTAAATGTATTATGTCGATTTTTGATTGATCATATTGATTATGATGATAGAAGAAGCTTAGAACTGGCATATGGACTCTTTCAGGAAAGCCTTCGGGAAAATTTGTCAATCAGTGTAATTGTTGGATGCATAAAAGATCGGTTAGAGAATGCCACAAATGATTCTTGTGATTCTAAAGTATCTTCTGTGCAGATAAGTTCTCAAATTAATAAGCAAATAACAGACCAAGAATGTGGACAGAGCGATTCTAAACAGACTGATTCTGGTGCAAGTGAACAGGAAAAACAACAGAAAATACAGCAGGAAAAACAATATAAAAATGTGCAGCAAGTGTCAGATTCACCTAAGAGGGAAAAAACAAAATGCAAGCAAAAAAAATCGTCAGTTACAGTTATTGGCATAGTATTGATTATGGTTATTTTGGGATATGTGTTTTTTACAGCAGGGAAGCGTTTGCTTTTGTTAGATCTCATCAATAAAAATCTGCTTGCAGCTGCTGGGCTTTTCATAGTCGTGGCGGCAGTGGCAGCAGCATTTATGGCATATTGGATATTAAAGCCAAAACATTGACAAATCTTATTTCTAATGATAAAGTTGACTGACAGAATTTTGCTAGTTACAGTTCATTCAAATATGTGTCCTGTGGATTGTAACTTTTGTTAAGTACAACGAGGTGATAAGGGTGGATCAAAAATTGATGCGCGAATTTGTGGAAAAAAAGCTGAAGCGTGGTGGGTATACGAATATTGCTGCAGCAAATTTTCCTTGTGGTGTATGGATCAAAGAGGATACGAAGCTGTATGCAGTTTGTCTGTTCGATGATCCAAATAAGCTGGCAGCCGATCCGTGGAGAATTGATAGGGTAGTTGATTATGCAGCACAGAAGGTTAGAGAGCAAAAACAGCTGGAGTGTCAATTTCTTGCACTTGTGCTGTCAGATGATTTTTCAATTTCAAAGCAGCTTGTAACAGGCTTTTACCCAAGGTGGTTTATAGATGACGCTGGACAGCCAGTGATTTTTGACGGTCAGCCGTCTGAATTTTGTGATCTTTATGCTACCCTGATTAGAAAGGAACGTTTTTCAGATCGTTTTAATGGAAAACGAATAGCAATTAACAGAATACCAGAGGTTACGTTGATGTTGGTGATTCTTAATATTTTGATTCAATGCATCGTTGCAGTCGGTGAGATTGGAGGAAAAGAATCGGCATTGATGAATATGATGGTGCTGCAAATTGGTGAGTTTGTTCAAAAGCCAGAGTGGTGGCGTCTTGTTACAAGCGTTTTTCTTCACTTTGGATGGGATCATTTATTTAACAATATGCTTGTTCTTTTGTATCTTGGTGCATTGGCAGAGCGTTGTATTGGAAAGTGGCGTTTTCTTGGTGTATATTTAATCAGTGGCATTGGCGCAAATGTTGCGTCTGTCTGGTGGTATGTGCATCAGGGGGATTTGCTTGTAGCGACAGCTGGTGCATCTGGTGCAATTTTTGGAATCGCAGGCCTTTTACTATGTATTGTTTTATTGTCAAAAGGTCATTTTGAAGAAATTACGCTTCGGCAGCTTATTTTCATGATGTTTTTTACTTTATATCATGGATTTGCCGAAAGTGGTGTCAACAATTGCGCACATATAGTGGGCGCTATAATAGGCTTTGTATGCGGCATTATTATTTTTTGTCAGATGAAAAAGAACAGGGCAGAAGGAAGGTAAAGGTGGCACCCTGATTTGGAGCAGAGCTTACGCGTATATGACCGCCATGTCCTTCAATAATACGTTTGGCAACTGGAAGGCCAAGCCCAGTACCATCTGGCTTTGTGGTAGTAAAAGGATGGAAAATAGTAAGCAGTTGTTTGGGTGCAATCCCGCAGCCATCATCTATTATAGATACGACAAATTGTTCGTTTGACTTTGTCAGAATAATTTGAACGCTTCCATTGTCAGATACGGCATCAAGTGCATTGACAATCAGATTTAAAAGTGCTTCCATCATTTTTGGGGAGTCGAGAGGCATGTAGGCGCATGAGACGCGGCTTGTATATGTAAGTGTTTTGTTCGTTCCCTCGGTTAAAGGAAGACATGATAAATAAGCCCGCCGCAGTAAATTGCACAGATCACTGCGCTGTTTCGTCAGTTGGTCAGACATGCTGTAGTCTGTAAGATCACGAAGAAGCTTAGTCATTAAGCGGCAGTCAGAGGAGAGCTCTGGCCAGTAACGATAGCATCTAACTTCAGGATGCGCGGCTTCAATAGCCTGAATACTGCTGCACAGCAAAGAAAGCAGAGTCTGAAGTTCATGGGCGGCATTGGCAAGAAAATAGGTTTGATCGTTCATAAGCACCTCCATTACAGCTTTGAATTGTTACCTGTTAGATATATCATTTTTTATAGATTGTCTCAAGAAAAATGTAACGACATTTTGTGCTCTTGTAATTTATCAAAAAAATGAGTATACTGGGTACAAAAGAAAATGGCATCAATATTTGCCGAAAGAGAGGTTTTAATTATGTTAGATGATAATTGTATTTTTTGTAAAATAGCAGCAGGTGAGATTCCATCAGAGACTGTTTATGAGGATGAGCAGTTTCGCGCAATTCTTGATTTAGGTCCGGCATCTGCAGGACATACATTAATCCTTCCAAAGGCGCACTTTAAGGATGTAACAGAGATCAGCGATGAATATGCCGCAAATGTTCTTAAAGTTGCTGCAAAGCTTGGAAAGGCAATGAAGAAAGGTCTTGGATGTGAGGGCTTTAACTTAGTTCAGAATAATGGTGAGGCAGCAGGACAGACTGTTATGCATTTCCATATGCATGTGATTCCAAGATATGCAGGCGGAGAAGACATGGTCTCATGGGATCCGAAGCCAGCAAAGAGAGAGGAACTCGAAAAGCAGGGAGCAAAATTAAGAGAAGCGCTTAAAGATTAAAAAGAAACTTTTATTATTGAAGGTTTTACGCATCATGAAAAGCAGTTTTTTATAAACATAAAGAAGACATGATTTCAAGAAAAAAGGCAGATTCCACAATGGGAGTTCTGCCTTTTTTTTACGATAATTCTTTAATTAGCTTGATTACAATATCTACGCCATTGCTTTGATTGCTGGTGGCCATCGCCTTTTTGTAAGAATCACGATTGTTGTAAACTTCGTGAACAGCTGCCATCAGTGTATCAGCATTTAACTTTTCTTCTTCAAGTACATAGGAAAAACCTTGCTTTTTAAAGGAGTTTGCGTTCAGAATCTGATCGCCACGGCTTACGGCTGCTGGAAGCGGAACAAGAATGTTTGGCTTCTTGAGTGCCAAAAGCTCACAAATGGCATTAGCACCTGCACGTGAAAGCACAATATCAGAGATTGCAAACAAATCTTTAAGCTCATCAGAAATATATTCATATTGAATGTAGCCTGGCTGAGCAAGTGTGCTGTCAAGATTTCCTTTGCCGCACAGATGAATGACATGAAACTCCTTAAGAAGCTGAGGAAGAGCACTTCTAAGACCGGCATTAACTGCACGTGAACCAGTACTTCCTCCCATCATCAAAAGGATCGGCTTGTCGTCACTAAGTCCTGTAAAAGCAAAGCCGGCATCCCTTGAACCATTTAACAGTTCGCGGCGAATTGGTGTTCCAGTAAGAACAGCCTTATCAGCCGGAAGAAGCTTAACTGTTTCAGGAAAGTTGCAGCAGATTTTTTTAGCAGTTCTCATACAGATCTTGTTTGCAAGGCCTGGTGTCATATCTGATTCGTGAATGATAACAGGAATATGATAGTGACCAGCTGCAAGCACAACAGGAACAGCAACAAAACCGCCTTTAGAGAAGACAACATCCGGCTTGTAGTCACGGATCAGCTTTTTAGCCTGCTGAAAACCTTTGATAACACGAAATGGGTCAGTGAGATTTTTTGCACTTAGATAGCGGCGAAACTTTCCAGTGGCAATTCCGTCATAGTGGATGCCCTGTGCTGTAATCAATTTCTTTTCCATTCCCTCATAGGAGCCTATGTAATGAATGTCATAGCCTTCTGCTTTAAGGTCTGGCAAAAGAGCGATATTTGGTGTAACATGACCGGCAGTACCGCCGCCAGTCAATAATATTTTTTTCATTTTATTCACCCTTAATGGACTTTAATGCCTTTGCGAGCTGATCCGGACATGAAGTTCCACGGCCGTTGCAGTTGATTCCCTCGAGACGGGCGATTACTTCATCAACCTTCATACCCTTAACAAGAGATGAGATACCCTGAGTATTGCCATTGCAGCCTCCAACGAACTGAACGGACTCGATAGTATCACCATTAACCTCGATATTAATCTGACGGGAACATACGCCCTTTGGAGTGTAACTTGTCATAAAAAAGCCTCCTTTATATTTCAAAAATGTTTTTTAACGCATGAAGCAAAAGCTAGCAGCGTCTTTGCAAACAGTATAGCATAAACGCGAGTTGATGTCCATTCACAAAAAACAGATAACATCAAAAAAGAAAAAAAGTATCAGATATATGGAAAAAAAGTGTGAGTGAGGTAAAAAAAGTGCGATGGATTCTGTCTTAACAAGCTTGCAATTCTATGCTAGTGTATGAATTAGGAGACCGGAAAATGAATCTGAAAATTTCGGCGGAAAGGGGCGATGGTATGTTAAATTACCTGGAACAGGGAATGATCCTGTATGTTATGGCGGCAGTTTGTGTGATTGGAGTTATCAGCAGATTTGCAGCAAACCGTTGTTACAAAAGTTTGATTCGACAATCTGATAATCTGGCAGCGGCAAAGGACAAGCAGCTGCAGCAGATGAAGACAAAGTACGAGAGCATTTATAGGATGAATTGCGGTATGAAAAATACAGAAGCATTTGTAAGTAAAATGCAGCAGCAGTATCGTATAGCAGGAACACGTCTGACGAGTTGGGAAAATTGCAGTATTTACTGTGCGGCAGCAGCATTTCTAATAGGTGCCGTATCCTCGTTGATTCTTTATTTGAATAAAGGAAGTGTTCAAAATTGTGTATTGTATCTGGCTGGAGGCAGTTTGATGGCAGCTGGGATGATTGTGCTTTCTGGTTTGATGGGAAATAGTTCCAACAAAGATTTGCTTGAAACAGCACTTGTTCACTATTTTGAAAATGTGTTTGTTGTGCGAAGTGCAAGAGATATGCCAGATGGAATCAGTGAAGAGCAGCAAGATGAGATTGTGCAGCCAGAGCGCGAGGCTGTTAGAAGCAGTGCAGCAGCCAGAGCACGAGGAGCAATGAGGGATGATCTTTTTATGCAGAAAAAGGATGATGCACAGAAAGTAAATAATGCATCAGCGGAGAATGAAAAGCGGGTGAACCGCCCAGAACTTGTCAGAAAGGAAGAACCTGAAAAGGATCATCAAAAGCAGCTAGAGGAGTTAAAAGAGAGCCTAGCGCAGATTGCAGCGGCCCGGGGGGAATCCGGGGATCGACAAGTACATAAGCAGCAGACAAGAAAGCTCTCCCCAAAGGAAGAGCAGCTGATCAATGATATTATAAGTCAATATTTGTCATAAGGCTAACATAAACTGGATGTCTAGGCTATCTTGAAATTAATTAGCAAAGAATTAATCTTCTTCAATAATCTGAATTTCAAGATAGTCAAAATCAATTGCCTCAATAAAACTGTCCTGAGTGAAGCGTGTTTTGGCGTGACGTTTGAAATCAGAAATGTTTGATGGCAGCCAGATTGGGACAGCCAGATCAAATTCATGAGCGATGGTTTCGAGTGCTGCGAACACCTTTTTGGTGCGGGTCATATCGAGTGATGGATTTTCAACAACAAAATCCTTGAGAAGATGGTTGTCTGCGAAGACTTTACCCCACATGCGAAACATAAAAACCTCCTAAAAAGAAAAAACTTGTGCTATAGTGAAAAATAGTATATAGTAAACTATAGGAACTGTAAATTGATTGAAAACTGACTTCGTTTTGTGGTCAGTATAGCAAAAACAATTCTCAAACGCAAGTGCGAAAATGGGAATGGTTCTTGATAATTATCGTTAGGAGGAGTAAAAATGGACGATTACAGGCAGCCGGATACTCCGGAAACAGCTAATGAAGTTGAAATGCTGCTTGATCAGCAGGCAGAACAGGCTGTGCCAAGTGAGGCATCCAAGGAGACATCAGCTGATATGAAAGCAGAGCCGATTAATCTGGAAGAAATTGTGCAGCCAGAGGAGCAGCCAAAAGAATCAGAGCAGGCTGAGCTAAAGGAGCAACCAGAAGAATTAGAACTGACTGAGCTTACCAAAGAGCAGCCAGAAGAATCAGAACTGACTGAGCTTACAAAAGAACAGCCAGAAGAATCAGAGCAGGCTGATCTTAAAGAAAAACAGCTGGATGAATTAGATGCCGCATCGACAGAAGAGTCACAAGAAGGTTCAATGGAATCTTCTATGGAAGTGGAAGCAAAGCCAGAGGATGAGGCAACCAGAGAAGCTCAATCATCTGTCTTTGGTCAAGCTGTTACACTTGATGCAATTCATGATTCTGAGTTAATCAAAACAGTAAATAGGGCGAAGCAGTTGTTAAATGATCTTGACGAGGCAGAGAAGGATAAGACACGCCTGACTGGTGAGTTAAAGCAAAGCGAGAAGGCATACAGCAGCATGGAAAAGAGTGTGGCAGAGGGAATTACCACGGCACTTAAAAAGAAAAAAGAAGAAATTGCTGCAACGTATGATCGTGAGCTGAGTCAGTATCAAGATCAGATTGATGTATGTAAAACTGAGCGTGCAAAGGCAAAGGCCAATGCAATAGCACAGCGCATTCAGGTTGAGACAGCGCCTCTAAATCAACAGAATCAGCAGCTAGAGGCACAGATTGAACTGAAATTTAAAGAAAATAAAGTTCCAGTCGTATGTAAAAAGCGTGCGATTTCCATGCTGTTTTTCCCTAAAAACAGCAGAGATTGGACAATTGATATTTTAGTTGGTGTGGGCTTGATTTTCTTTATTCCATTGTTTTTCTCATTGGCAATTTCGAATCGTCTTGTGCTGGCATTTACATTTTTTGTATATGTGGGTGCATTATTTACTGTATATTTGTATTTGCTTCACAAGTATATGCTGAAGTTTGCAGGTGTAAATGAAGAGGTGGAGGAACTTCGAAAGCAGATCCGCATTAATAATAAGAACAAGCAGCTGATGACGAACCGCATCAAGAAAAGTCAGGATGAGACGGGCTACAATCTGGGCAGCTTTGATGATAAAATCACAGGTATTCAGCAGGTTATGCAGAATACAGTAGAAAAGCGCCAGGAAGCACTTGAAAATTTTGAAAGCGAAATTCGTCATCAGATCACAGCAGACATTACAGCTGCCAACAAGGATGAGCTTTTAGGGCTGCAGCAGGAGTTTGAGAGCAAGCGTCAGGAACTTTCAGATAAGAAGGAAGAGATTGAGCAGATCGAAAAACAGCTCAAGGAAGAATATGAGCCTGTCTTTGGAAAGGATCTGCTGTACAAGCAGCGTTTAAATAAGTTTGATTCCTTCTGTCAGGAGAATGCAGATCTGTCGCTTGAAGAAGCATTGACTCAGTATAGGGCACTGTCTGGAAGTAAGCTGTTAAAAAAGTAAAAAGTCCCTGATAAATTTCATCAGCCAGATTCATCATGAAAGAAAGTGGGACACTTTGACGGTGAAATGGAATGGGATTGTCTTCGCAGCTTGTGACCCCGGTAATAGAGATTTCTCCCACCGGGGGAAGCGACTTTGCAACACCCTCGCCAGGATATAATGCACTGTTTGAAAGACAAAGCATGCCAAGATTTTCTTTAGCACCTATTGAGGCATCTATTGCAATTGTGAGAAAGTCGCCCAGATGCTTCACATAATGAAGCTTTTGACGCAGATTCACAGCATGTACAGGATGAGCAAGCGATCCGCATACAACAAATTTATGCTGCATGGTATCGCAAAGACGCTCTAATTTATAACCTACTAAAGGACCAAGACAGTCCCCAGGGACACGGTCACTGCCAATACAAAGGAAAAGTATTGGTCGGTGGCCGTTCTTTTTTTGGCTTAAATCAACAAGATTGGCTAAACGGCAGGCAAAGCCTTCCGAGGAAAAATCAGTTTGCGAAAAATAGGATGGAGAGTTGACTGTGTTCATAGATACCGCCTTTCTGAAACGTTCTTTGCTTCATTCTATCCGGGGAAGAAGCGCTTTATTCGCTTGTCGAAAGATTATGTGTATTCGACAGGCGGTTTTGGCAGATTCTGCACGGTTGTAGTGATACGATGTGCTAAGAAAGATGGAAAATACCGTGCATAAACTGCATGGAACTGGTCTGGAGGTGTTATATGGAAGAGGAAAAGAAACTGCCAAAAAATATTCGTCAGATGGCAGAAAAAGAAGAGCGGGTTAGAGTGTATCTGGAAGATTATGCATATACATTTATTCGTAAATTAAATTGTACAGGGCATGTACGCACTGGTATATTGCTTGGAAGCAAAATGGTTACAGAAAACAAAAGATGCTGGTTTGTAAAGGGAGCAGTTGAGTTAGAGGATGCGCAAGGCAGTACTGAAGAAGAAAATGAGCAAAAAACAGCGATTACGCAGCAGGTCTGGGATAATACGTTGTCAGTGATACAGGAATATTTTCCAGGATGCAGTATATGTGGCTGGTTTATAAGCGGAACAGAAGAAAATTTTCCAGATGGTGAAGAATTAAAAAAAACACATCGTCAGATTTTTTCGGGGGAAAATTGTTTGATGTACTGGAAGAAGGGTGATGAGGAAAGCTTTTGGATGGAGGAAGAAGATACAATTCTCCATTTGAAGGGGTATTTTGTTTATTATGAGAAAAATAATGAAATGCAAAATTATATGCTGAGCCGCAACGCAGATCAAAGTGAGGATGTCAGCGATCAGGCAGCGCTTAATTTTAGAAAGATTATGAAGGAAAAGCAGGATATAAAGCATCCGCAAAAGTCAAAACACATAAATCAGACGCCTAAGCTAACAGCAGAAAACGGCATATGGGTAAAGGCAGGGGCGGCAATTCTTTTTATTATTTTAGTAGGAGGTGGTGTCTTTTTTTCAAGAGGGATGAATAAAAAAGAGGATTCTGTGCAGGCGCTTGCAGTAGGAGCATCCGTGGAGAGAAAAAGCGGTGAGAGCGAGCAGGTTGCTTTTGAATCAGAAAGCGAACAAATTGCGGCAACAAAAAATGACATTGGTGCATTGTCAGCGTCTTTAAAAGAAACGGAGAATACGCTTGAAGTTTCAGCTACAAAGATACCAGAAAGCAGTGAAGAAAAAGCTTCAGTTGCAAAAACACCAGAAAGCAGCCTTTCTTCATCTGAGACAGAAAAAAAAGACGTGGCAGCTATTCAAAATGGCGGGATTTTTTCTGGAGATATGATGTTTTATAAGGATGGTCTTGGGGCATCAGTGTATCGTATCACAAGCAGCACCGAAGCATCAAAAAATGAGGAATCAGATGAAGCATCATCAGAAGAAAACGAAAGCAGTACGCAGGAAATTTTAACGGTAGCGGCACCAACGCTGCCCACAGAAGAAAATGCAGCACAGGGGACGAGTGAGGCAGCAGAAGCAGCAGTAAATCGTCCAGTCTCATACACGGTTCAGCCGGGTGATACATTGATTGAGATTAGTAAAAAATTTTATGGTTCATCACAGATGGTTATGCAGTTAAAGGAAGTAAATGGACTTGATGATATAAATAAAATTTATATTGGACAGGAGCTGACTTTGCCGTGAAAATTTTTAAGGAACTTTGACACACACCCTTGGATATGTTATACTTTTTTGGACACTGTGCAGCTGTATGTAAGATGCAGCTGGAGTTTGAAAGTCAGCACAGTGGTGGAAAGGAAAGTACATGGCAAGGGACAGTGAATTTCAACGGGAAAGAAAGAAGAAGCAGCTTAGGCAGAGCATGGTTACGAACGATAAGGTTCGCAGTGCACCAGTAAGCTGGGCTGAGGATCATAGAAGAACAGTCAATGTCGCAGGAATTGTTGTCGCAGTGTTGGTGTTAGCTGTTGTGCTGGCGTGGTTTGTGGCAGAACGGCTGTGGCGTTACAAAACATATGAAGTCAGCTGGAGAACTGATGTGTCAAATGCGTCATCAGCAGGATACGTATCATATGGAGACGGCATTGTCGTAATGAATAAAGATGGTGCTACGTATTATGACAAAAAGGGCACAAAGGTGTGGTCTGCGCCATATGATATGAGCAATCCAAAGGCAAATGTCAAAGGTGATTATCTTTTGATTTACGATTTAAAAGGAAAAAATTTTGCGATTTGCAATAAATCGGGAATCACTGGAAGCGGAACTACATCTCAGATAATCACAAAGGGAGTGATTGCATCGACAGGTGTAACTGTGCTTCAGTTAGAAGATCAGGATGCGAGTTTAATTTCTTATTATCGAAATACAGGCGAGGAGCTTGCAGTTTCGATTCGCAATCCGCTTCAGATTGATGGATATCCGCTTGACATTAGCGTTTCGCCAAATGGTCAGCAATTAGCTGTATCATACTACTCAATTTCTGAGGGTGTTGGAACAAGCAGTATTTCTTTTTACGATTTTGAAAAGGGAAAAGAAGCTGCAGATCGTATAGTAGCAAGTTTTGATTATTCTGAAAATGGCGCATATGTCCCGAAGGTTGTCTATTTAAGTGATACAAAAGCGTTTGCAGTTGGAGATTGCTGCATCAGCTTTTTTGACGTGTCAAACAGAACTGCAATTACTCGAAAAGATATTGCTGTTGAGGGAGAAATTCAGCGTATTTTCTATAATAACGAATACCTTGGTCTTGTTGTACGTGATGAAGCGAAAACAGGCTATCAGCTTCATATTTACACGTCAGAAGGAAATGAAAATGTTGTTACAGAGCAGGATGAACTTCATACAGGCTATGCATTTCAGCAGAGAAATATTGTCATGTATGATGCGGATTATTGCGAGGTTCAATCATTTTCAGGAAGAATACGTTTTGCGAGAGAGTTTGGAAATACTTTGTATACTGTCATTCCGGGCGACAAGTTTAAGACCTATTATTTGGCGACCATGGAGGAGCTTCAGCAGATTAAGCTGCGATAACATAAGAAAAACTTGATTTTCGCGCAATGGTCTGGTAAACTGAGCATAAATACAAAATTAAATGCGCTTAAGCGCGGAATGGAGACGAAGATGAATAACATTGATACAATGTCAGTAAACGCGATCCGTGTATTATCCGCAGATGCGATTCAGAAGGCGAAGTCAGGACATCCTGGTTTGCCGCTTGGCTGTGCATCTGTAGCCTATGAGTTATGGGCAAAGCATTTAAAGCACAACCCAAAGGATCCAGATTGGAAGGATCGTGACCGCTTTATTCTTTCTGGAGGACATGGCTCTATGCTGTTGTACTCCCTGCTTCACCTGTTTGGTTATGGTGATTTAAAAAAGGAAGATCTGATGCAGTTTCGTCAGTGGGGTTCTCTGACACCTGGTCATCCGGAGTATCGCCACACAGTTGGTGTTGAGGCAACGACAGGACCTCTTGGCGCTGGTATGGGTATGGCAGTTGGTATGGCAATTGCAGAGCGTCATATGGCGTCTGTATTTAACAAGGAGGGATATCCGGTTGTAGATCATTACACCTACGCACTTGGCGGCGATGGATGTATGATGGAGGGTATTTCATCTGAGGCATTTTCTCTTGCAGGTACTTTAAAGCTGTCTAAGCTGATCATTTTCTATGATTCCAACAGCATCTCTATTGAGGGATCAACAGATATTGCATTCACAGAGAATGTTCAGAAGCGTATGGAAGCATTTGGTTTCCAGACCATTACCGTTGAGGATGGAAATAACTTAGAGGAAATCGGCAAGGCAATTGAGGCTGCTAAGGCAGATACTGAGAGACCATCTTTTATTACTGTAAAGACTCAGATTGGTTTTGGATGTCCGGCAAAGCAGGGCAAGGCAAGTGCACATGGCGAGCCGCTTGGTGATGACAATATTAAGGCAATGAAGGAAAACTTAGGCTGGCCGTCAGAAGAGCCATTCTTCGTACCAGAGGAAGTTTATGATCATTATAAGGAAATCGTAGAAGGCTTACAGCCGGCAGAGGATGCTTGGAATAAGATGTTTGCAGAATACTGCGAGAAGTATCCAGAAATGAAAGAGCTGTGGGATACTTACTATGATGAGAATTTAGCAGAGAAGGTTTGTGACGATGCTGATTTCTGGGCTTATGATGATAAGGCAGATGCAACAAGAAATCTGTCCGGCAAGATGATCAATCGTATCAAAGATAGAATGCCGAATGTAATCGGAGGTGCAGCTGACCTTTCACCGTCCACAAAGACCTATATGAAGGATGAGGGTGATTTCTCAGCAGAAAATTATGCAGGACGCAACATGCACTTTGGTGTTCGTGAGCTTGCCATGACAGCAATCGGAAATGGTATTATGCTTCACGGCGGACTGAGAGCATTTGTTTCTACTTTCTTCGTATTCTCTGATTATACAAAGCCGATGGCACGTCTGTCTTCAATCATGGGCGTACCGTTAACCTTCGTATTTACACACGACAGTATTGGTGTAGGCGAGGATGGACCGACTCATGAGCCGATCGAGCAGCTTGCAATGTGGCGTGCAATGCCGAACTTCCATATGTTCCGTCCGGCAGACGCAACTGAGACAGCAGCTGCATGGTACAGCGCAATTACATCTAAGAGAACACCGACTGCACTGGCACTGACCAGACAGAATCTGCCGCAGATCGAGGGAACCTCAAGAGAGGCATTAAAGGGTGGTTATATTGTACAGGATTCCAAGAAGGCAGTTCCGGATGCGATCATTATCGCTTCTGGTTCCGAGCTGTCTCTTGCTGTAGAGGCAAAGAAGGTTTTAGCAGAGGATGGAATCGACGTTCGTGTCGTATCCATGCCATGTATGGATATCTTCGAGGAGCAGTCTGAGGAGTATAAGGCAAAGGTTCTTCCAAAGAATGTAAGAAAGAGAGTTGCAGTAGAGGCACTTTCTGGATTTGGATGGGATCGTTATGTAGGTCTTGACGGCGATATGATCGGAATGAATCGCTTCGGTGCATCCGCTCCGTACAGCAAACTGTTCCCATACTTCGGATTTACCGTAGAGAACGTAGTAGCAAGAGTAAAGGCACTGTAAAAAATGTAAATAAAAACGCAGCAACTGGGGACGGGAATGCGGCACTGTAGTGCCGCATTCCCGTCCTTGTTGGCTATTGTTAGCTGTTTTGTCTTTTTAGAAAGCTGACTTAGCAGTTCTTTGGGAATAGATGCTCGAAAAAGTGAAATGGTCAATTCTCTTAGCGGAATTTGGTTCACTTTTTCGCCTAAGCCTTTTGCACACCTTTTCGCTTTTCGATGATCAAAAGATCCATTTGTAGTGGTTTCTTGCTTAGGTTGTACTCTCGTTTAAATTCGAGATCGCTCTTATTGGAGCGCAGTTCAAGTTCAGCTGCGGCACAGAAAGCAGGATGCCATTGTATTTTTGCACGTTAAAATTTTTTCTTTCAAAAATATTGTAATATCAGAACGGGCGTTTTGCAATATGAAATTTACTGTAATGGGATCGCAGTACATAATCCCAGTGTACCTGTCTCGCTGGCTTCTCTAATTTTAAAAATCATTATACCAGTTTCCATTTTTTTGAAACCTTTCATATCATTTTCCCGACATATATAATAGAGGCACAACTAATAAGTAAATAAATCAATTTAGTTTAGAAAGGATTTTTTATTATGAATGACGAGGATATTATTGATCTGTTTTTTGATCGAAAAGAATCCGCCATTTTTGAAACAGATAATAAATATGGAAATCATTTGTCAAAGCTTGCCATGAGAATTTTAAATTGTCATGAGGATGCCGAAGAATGCAAAAATGATACTTATTTTGAGACCTGGAACACCGTTCCACCCAATCGCCCCACTAATTTTCTTGCCTATTTAATGCGTATCTGTAGGTGTGATGCCTTTGATCGTATTGAATGGCAAAAAGCTAAAAAGCGACACAGCTGTATTGTTGAATTAACCTCAGAAATGAGCGAAACTATTCCTGATACAAAACTTAAAAGTGGAATCGAAGAATGGGAGCTTGGACAAGCGTTATCTGTATTTTTAGAATCACTTTCTGCTCCCAGGCGAATTCTTTTCATGAAACGCTACTGGTTAGGATTGTCGATTCGAGAGCTTTCTAATCAATACGACATACCAGAAAGCAACATCAAAACACAACTTTACCGGACACGGGAATTATTGAAAAAATATCTTAAAAAGGAAGGAGTTTACTATGAATGAATTGATCATGCGCGCGTTATCCTATGTTGATGATCGCTGGATTACAGAAGCTATGAGTGATTATGAAACAGTGAAAATGAAACATTTTTTTCAAAAAGAACGCAGAAAAAAATATCTCTGTACTGCCGTATGTATTGCCGCTGCTGCCTTTATTCTGTCCATTTCTCTTATTTGGTCTATAGTACATAAAAATATGAACAATCATCTGGACAATCATCCTTTACGCCCTACATTGGTGGAAACACAATCAGAATCTGAGTCCTTGCTGGAAACAAAGTTTGAGCCAGAGTCAGAAATTATTACTGAGATGCATTCAGAAACCACAGCGCATCAAATTTATATAAATCGCGATTTTACATCCATCACCTATGGGTATGCAGGCAATACATTTTCAATAAGCGATTCTGCTATGAAAGATCGGCTTTGTTCTGCAATTGAAGCCCTTTCGCTTCAAGAAGCATCTGACGAGGATCTTGCAAACTATGAAAGCTTAACTGGATCGTATCTGATTGAATTTGACAATGGTATCATTTGCGCCTTTACATCACAGTACTTTTATTATTCAAACGGTGCACAAACTGAAGCGCCAAAATTATACCGATTATTGAATTCAGATGATTTCGATACGATTCGCAGACTTGTGGAGGAACTCACACAATGACTCGAATCAAAATATCACACTCAAAAGATAAGCAATTTTTACTATTTGCAATCTTTTTTCTTATTATCAAACTAATTTTAATGAAAGATGTCACTATTTATGCTATTACAACTGCATTTGCCGATGATCAACTAATGGTTCATATCGCTGAAAAGCTGTTACGTCTAAACTGGCTTGGTGGTTACAACCATTATACATTAGCTAAGGGTTGCTTTTTCCCATTTTTTCTTGCGGTAGGAAAGTTTTTTCACATTGATTTTATTTCATGTGTACAGATTTTCTATGCACTTTCATGCTACCTATTTTTGAGAGCCATTCGACCAGTGATTTGTTTTCAATGGACGAGTTATCCTTTTTACCTGCTAATGCTTTTTAATCCGATTATGGCATCCTCTGAAGTTATTCAGCGAGTTTACCGAAATAGCATCACACCTGCTCAGGTTCTTCTTGTTTTCGGTGGACAATTTGGCTTTTATTTGCGATATCAATATGGTAAAAAATTTTCCATGAAATGGGCTATTGTGACAACCTGTGGATTTATAAGCCTTTGGTTCAGCAGAGAAGATACCATATGGGTTGTTCCATTTCTTATAGTATCTGCCAGTGTCATCTTTTTGAAAGCAATTATTCATGGATTTTTTCATAATGTCAAATGCAAAAAAAGAGTTCAATACATTATCATTTTACTTCTTCCATTTCTCGCATTACCTGTGTGTCGTCTTCCGATTACGCTGATAAATGGAGTTGTGTACAACAGTTGGACTGACAACGAATTAACCCACGGTGCTTTTCCTAAAGTAATGAAAGCATTATATGCCATTGATATGGAAGAACCTACACCTTACACGTCTATCAGCAGAGAAAAAATCGAAAAAGTGTATGAAATCAGTCCGACACTTGCTTCAATACAAGATTCTCTGGATGCGGTGATGGATTTATATGCGGCTCAATCAGGACGCATCGAAGAAAATAAGAAATACGGGAATGTAGAAAATGGCTGGTTTTTCTGGGCATTGCGTGATGCAGTTCAACTTGAAGGATATTATAAAGATGGGCGAACAGCAGATAGATTTTATCAAGCGATTTATAATGAAATTGAAATAGCTTTTAAAAATGGAAAGTTAAGACAACAAGCCACTATGCCATCTGCTTTGATGCCGCCGTGGCAGTCTGGAATGCTGAGCAGCTTATTAAGTACTATTGTTCAAGCAGATGCTTATGTTTCCTCTGAAAATGAACTTTTCCTGCTAGATCGCATCGCAGTTGATGACGGCAGTGACGGAATTGCCCGTTTTGAGTGGATTACTGGAAGGCATGCAGTGAGAGCAGTCTCAAGTATTGATTCGTATATATATTCTGATTCATCGGCATATATTGATTCAAATTTCTCCTACAGTTTTTTTAACTCGCTGGCTGGAATTTTTCGAATTATTTCAATGCCACTCGCTTTGATTGGAAAAATTTGTTCTCTGATTTTATTGCTTTTGTTTTTTATCAAAAAACAAAATGCATCCATTCTTCTTATGTTATCTGGCATTGCAGGTGGACTTCTATGTTTATATGCTGGAGTTGCCTACAATGAGCTTCGCTCTTGTTCTTCGATTGCTTATATGTATCTTTGTGGTGCATATCCATTGGCTCAGGTATTCTCTATTCTTGCAATTATCGCTGTCGTGCAAACACTGATTGCTTTTAAGACTATTAATTTAATAAAAATGGAATAGAAGAATACATAAATATTCAAGAGGCAAAGCAGAAAATAGCAAAATAATTGTCCTAAAAAAAATAAAACAGAAAGGCATACGATTTAAATGGATAAAATTGCTGTACTAATTCCATGCTACAACGAAAGCATGACCATACAAAAAGTAGTAACTGATTTTAAGATGGCTCTTCCTGATGCCAAAATCTATGTATACGATAATAATTCTAGTGACAATACTGCTTTGCTTGCATCACAGGCAGGAGCAATTGTCCGCCATGAGCCTCAGCAAGGAAAAGGAAATGTTGTCCGACGCATGTTTCAAGAAATTGACGCACACTGCTATATTTTAACGGATGGTGATGATACATACCCAGCACAGGCAGGTTTACAAATGGCTGATATGGTATTAAGTCAGCACATAGATATGGTAATTGGAGATCGCCTGTCTTCTACCTATTTTCAGGAAAATAAGCGGCTTTTCCACAATGCAGGAAATATTTTTGTGCGAAGTACAATTAACCGACTTTTTCATAGTAATATAAAGGATATCATGACTGGATATCGCGCTTTCAGCTATCGTTTTGTCAAGACCTTCCCTGTGCTGTCTCAAAAATTTGAAATTGAAACAGAGATGAGCATTCACGCGATTGACAAACACCTGCAAATCGAAAATCTAGCAATTGACTATAAAGATCGCCCTACTGGCAGTGAGTCAAAATTAAATACTTACTTCGATGGTTTTCGTATTTTAAAGACGATTCTAAATTTGTACCATGTGTATCGTCCTCTTGCCTTCTTCGGGGCAATTAGCTGCTTCCTTTCAATCATTGGATGCATTTTAATGGTTCCCGTGTTAAAGACTTACTTTTTAACAGGACTTGTTCCGCGTTTTCCAACCCTTATCGTAAGCGGATATTTGCTAATTGCCGCTTTGCAGCTCTTTTGTGTCGGTCTCACACTACAAACAATCTTGAAAAAAATCGTCAGGATTTTGAACTTGAACTGTATCGGGTTATGGAACAGGAGAAACGCACTATTATGTAATTTATACAATAGTATATAATCTGTGTTACAGATTTATATAAAACTTATTTCACAAGGAGGAAGAACATGAAAAAATTTCTTAAGAAGGGACTTTTGAATTTATTATTAACTATATTTTTCATAAGTCTTAGCAACACATCAACATCCTACGCTGCTGAATCCACCTAGCCAATCCTAATTGCGACTGATATTGTACCAGATGCAGCATTCACCACCGCAATAGAGTTTGCTCCTAGTTATATTCAAACATTTTTAGGCGCATCTAATATAACCAATGTACATTGCTCTGAAGGAATCTCCTGTTCTATTGGAAACGGTTATTATGTATACACAGATCATGATGGTGTTCTTCAAAGAAGCGATATAATTGATTTCCCGATTATCCAAAATAATAAGGTTGTATTAATTATTCATGTATTTGAAACGGCACAAGGTTGGGGTAGCACCGCTTCATACGCATACAGTGATATGTTAAACCAATTTTATGGAAGTGGACAAATTTATCAGGTTATTTCATATTCAGAAGACGCTGACTGTATACTAGTTCCAGTTACAGAACGGTGCTTATTAACAACTGTTATACCAATTCCTTATGATATATCTTATGATACTTCAAGATCTTTAGGTACTTTTTATTCTAACATTTCTCCTATTGTCACTTATGCGAATGGTTTTTCAATAAATGACCCAACGTATAAAATATTGAACATGGATTATTGTCTAGTCTTACAAAATGATGAAACAGGGAAGCAGCGTGGACTTTGTTGGGCTGCAACATGTGCTACAATGATTCGTTACAGCACAGGAAATCGTTCTATTGAATCATTTCAAATTGCAAATGAAATGGGAATTGGATATGATGTGGGTGCTGATATCTTCACAATGCGACAAGTTCTTATTAATCATGGATGTACCATTCAATATCAAGCCTTAAATAGAAAGGCAATATCTATTACTGAGGTTATGCATAATATTAATAATCAATATCCTCTAGCAATGGTAGGGACTAGATATAATAATGGTTATCCAATTGCTGGACATGCAGTCACTATTATTGGATATAATGGTTCCAATCTTATTTATTGGAATTCAGCTAGTGGCCAAATGACAGTAGCAGCATTTTCTGCTAGTTCAACAAATTTCACTACTGGTTCTCTAGTTTATAACTGGGATCGCAGTATATTAATCCCATTGCCATAATATATTAATTTGTAAGCCAGCGGGACGGTAAAAAAGCCAGTGTACCTGTCCCACTGGCTGGCCGAAGAAGGCGCTACAGGCTCACCTAAAATTATTTTAAGAACAGCATATAGAGCAGGAATGATTAAAAATGAAGACGCTTGGTTAAGGGCATTGCAAGAACGAAATAATGTAACGCACTCTTATAATGAAAAAATTGCGCTTGAGATTGTTCGTCAGGCAAAAGTCATTTTTTATGATTTATTTGTTTAGTTTAAGGATGAGATTGATAAAAATTGGCTGTGAAAAAATGAAATTAGATATTGACAGAAAAAAAGAGGCGTGATATAGTAATTTGCAAATGAAATGCAAATTAAAATGCAAATTAAAATGCAAACCTAAGAGGGAGGCAGAATAATTGGCAAAATATAGTACCAGACAAAGAGATATTTTATTATCTTATTTGGAAGCACATGCAGATGAGCAGATGTCGATTCAAAAGATCGCATCTGATCTGGAAGAACAGAAAGTTAGTTCAAGTGCAGTTTATCGAAATCTTTTTGATCTGGAAAAAGAAAAACGGGTAAAAAGATGTATCCGGGATAATTCAAGAGAGGTGCTTTATCAGTATATTGATTTGCCAGAGTGCAGGTCAAGTCTGCATTTGATGTGTCGTGTCTGTGGAAGGATGTTTCATCTTGAGCCAGAACAGACAAATAAGCTTGTGGAGCATGTTGAGAAAGCACAGGGCTTTGTGATTGATAAGTCTGAGACTATTTTATATGGTGTCTGCAAGGATTGCAGATAGTAGTCGCAATAATTTTTAATGATGAGAGAAGGAGGAAAGCACGATGAAGCAAAGAAGAAGTGTATTGTCATTAGCTGTGGTATTTGCCGTTATTTTTGTCGTGCTTATCTCTTCATTTTTTGTTGCAGCAGAAACAAATCATGACTGTACCGGAGAGGACTGTCCGATTTGTTATGAGATCAGCGTATGCCAGGAGACGGTCAGAAAGCTGACATTTGCTTGTGCAGTATTTGCTGCAATTTTATTGTTATCAGTTTGTATTGTATTGCCGGTGGCTCAGAGCAGACCGGCTGTTTGCCATACATTAATTTCTCTGAAGGTGAAGCTTTCGGATTAAAAAAATAAGACAAGAAAAAGTTGCGTTTAAAGGATTGTATTTTTGCAATAAGCAGAGTGCAATTCTGAGTGCTGTATTCAAAAAAATGGAAATATAGAATATAGGATTCAGCGTGAGTACAGCAGTATTTATTTCGTCTTATTTATTTTAATTCGGAGGTTTTTTTGTTATGAGAAAAAATAGAAATTTTAAGAAATTTAATATCGCATTGGCAGCACTGACAAGTGCAGTAACCGTAGCAGGAGCGTGTGCACCGGCATTTGCAGAGACAACAGGAGCACCAGAGGAGTCTGATAAGCTTAGCATTGTGACAACGATTTTCCCAGAGTATGATTGGGTGAGGGAAATTTTAGGCGATCAGGCCGACAGCGCAGACTTGACAATGCTGCTTGACAACGGTGTGGATCTTCACAGCTACCAGCCTACAGCAGATGATATCATTAAGATTTCGGAGTGTGATCTTTTCTTGTATGTGGGCGGTGAGTCAGATGCTTGGGTAGAGGATGCGCTGAAGGAATCTCAGAATAAGGATCGGAAGGTAATCAATCTTCTTGACGTATTAAAGGATACAATTAAGACAGAAGAGGCAATGCCTGGTATGCAGGCGGAGGAAGGTCATAATCATGGCTATTCTCATTTTGCAGATGAGGACGTAGAAGATCGTGAGCTTAGTGACTGGAGCGGCGAGTGGCAGTCCGTTTATCCGTATCTTAAGAATGGCGATCTGGACGAGGTAATGGATCGCAAGGCTGAGAATAGTGATAAGACAGCTGAGGAATATAAGTCTTACTATGAGACTGGCTATAAGACTGATGTGGAAAAAATTACAATTGACGGTGAAAACGGAATAATGGAATTTACCAAGAATGGAGTCGCTGCAAAGGGAACTTACGAGTATAAGGGTTATCAGATCTATGATTATGAGTCTGGAAGCCGTGGTGTGAGATATTTCTTTGAGAAGACAGATGGTGATGATGCTGCACCAAAATATGTACAGTTTAGTGATCATGGCATTGCACCTGGAGCAGCAGAACATTTTCATATTTATGCAGGAAACGATAGTTTTGATGCATTATCTGAGGAAATGGAAAATTGGCCAACCTATTACCCGGCTGAGATGACAGGCGAAGAAATACGAGAAGATATGTTAGAGCATGAGGAAAAGGAATACGATGAACACGTATGGCTTTCCTTAAAGAATGCAGAGATTATCTGCCAGTCTATTGCAGATACACTTGGTGAGATTGATCCAGAAAATAAGGATACATATGAGGCAAATGTGGTAGCATATATCGAAGAGCTGGCAGGGCTTGACGTACAGTATCAGGATACCGTAGATACTGCATCAAGAAAGACAGTTTTGTTTGGAGATCGTTTCCCGTTCCGCTACATGGTAGATGATTATGGCCTTAATTACTATGCTGCATTTGCAGGCTGCTCAGCAGAGAGTGAGGCAAGCTTTGAGACCATTTCGTTCTTAGCAAAGAAGGTAGATGAACTGCAGCTTCCATGCATCCTGACAATTGAAGACGAGCAGCATAAGATTGCAGAAACTATTAAGGCAAACACACAGAATCAGGATCAGGAGATTTTGACAATGAACTCCATGCAGTCTGTTACCTCAAAGGATGTACAAAACGGTGCAAACTACTTTTCTATTATGGAAGAGAATCTGAACGTGCTTAAACAGGCATTGAATTAAGGAAGGAGGAACATGAAATGGCGCAGCTTATCGGTCATCATCTCTCTGTTGGATATGATTCAAGGGCCGTTTTAACAGATTTAAATTTTGAAGTTAATGAGCAGGATTATTTGTGCATTGTCGGAGAAAACGGTGCCGGCAAGAGCACACTTATGAAGACCATTCTTGGACTGCAAAAGCCCGTGGAAGGCCAGATTATGGTGGGAGATGGGCTGGCGCAAAATGAGATCGGATATCTTCCGCAGCAAAAGGCAAGTCAGAAGGATTTCCCGGCATCCGTGAGAGAAATTGTTCTCTCCGGCTGCCAGGGCCGCTGCGGTCTTCGACCTTTTTATAATACACAGGAAAAAGAATTGGCAGAAGATGCCATGGAGCGAATGCAAATCACTGATTTGGCAAGGAGATGTTATCGTGAGCTTTCAGGCGGTCAGCAGCAGCGCGTGCTGCTTGCCAGAGCACTTTGTGCAACACAGAAAATGTTATTAGTGGATGAACCAGTTTCTGGACTGGATCCAAAGGCGACAGCTCAGATGTATGAGCTGCTTGAAGAGCTAAATGAAATTGATGGTATTACGATTATTATGATTTCCCATGATATTGCAGCTGCTATGAAATATGCCAGCCATATTTTGAGAGTAGGAAAACATACCTTTTTTGGAACGAAAGATGAATACTTAGAGGAATACCGCAGAAGGAAAGCATATAGAAGAATGATACAAAAAAGGGAAGAACAGAAAGAGGAAGGTGAGTGGCAGTGATGGGTTTGAATGCAATTTTGGGAAAAATTAGTTTTTATTGGCAGTACCCATTTGTGCGCTATGCGCTTGTGGTAGGTGTGCTTATCGCTCTGTGTTCCTCGCTTCTTGGTGTTACTCTTGTGCTCAGACGCTTTTCATTCATTGGAGATGGTCTTTCCCATGTAGCATTTGGAGCGATGACAATTGCAACGGTATTAAAAATGACTGAGAAAATGCCCCTTATTATGGGAATTACAATTGTAAGTGCTGTGCTGCTGCTTCGAACTGGACAGAACACAAAAATCAAGGGAGATGCCATGATGGCGATGATTTCAGTTGGCGCACTTGCAATAGGCTACTTGATTATGAATCTCTTCTCAACAGCGGCAAATTTATCTGGTGACGTTTGCAGTACATTGTTTGGTTCTACTTCAATTTTAACATTAACAAAGGGTGAGGTTTGGTTTTGCGCGGCAATGTCCGCTATTGTAGTAGTCATCTTTATCCTTTTTTATAATAAAATTTTTGCAATTACATTTGATGAGGATTTTTCAAGAACAGCCGGAACAAAGGCTGGTTTTTATAATTTAATGTTAGCGATTATCATAGCAGTGGTGATTGTGCTTGCGATGAACCTTGTCGGCTCTCTGTTGATCTCAGCGCTTGTCATTTTTCCGGCAGTTTCGGCAATGTGTATTTTTAAGAATTTCCGCAGTGTTACGATATGCGCTGCGGTATTGTCTGTTACCTGTGCGGCGATTGGTATTCTTGTTTCTGTTTTGGCAGGCACACCAGTTGGATCCACAATTGTGGCGGTTCAAATTGTTGTATTTTTTGTATTTCGAATCAGTGGAAAACTTGCAGGAGGCAGAGTGGCATGAAAAAAAGAAAATATGTGATACTTGGTGTGATGGCAGCTTTTTCCTTAACGGGCTGCAGTACACCCGATACAAGTCAGACACTGCCAGAGCGCTTAAATGAAATTTGGCAGTCTCAGCAGTCGCAGGCTGAGACTGGGGCGACACAGCAATCTCAGATAGAAGAGATACAAACGCAAGATGTGCCACAGGAAGGGACAATTGCGCAGCCAGTGCCACCGCAACAAGAAGCAACTTCACAGACACAGACCTCACAGCAAACTACAGCAACAGAGTTTGACTACGATCTTACGCGGATGAGCAGCACCATCGTATACTCGCAGATTACTGATATGACGATGGTTCCAGAGGAATACGCGGGAAAAACCATAAAAATGGAAGGAAGGTTTGAAATTTATGGAGATCCAGATAAAGAAGATCCGTACCTGGGATGTATTGTCAATGATGCAACTGCCTGCTGCTCAGTAGGTCTTCGATTTGTGCTGACAGATGACTATACATCTGCTGATTTTCCGTTAAATGGTTCTGATATTATTATTACAGGAGTCTTTGAAACGTATGAATATCAGGGCTGTACGTTTGGAGAAGTGCAGAATGCACAGATGACGGTAATATCAGAAGGTCCAGAAGCAGCGGGGTGAATGCAGGCTAAGAATTGTCTCTGTCTCCAGTGGAAAAATTACCAAAATGCCGAAAATAGTCCATTTTATTTTTCTTATATATGTTTTAAAATGCAGATAGAAAACTCTATTAAATGAAAATATGAAAAATGTTCAGGAGGCAGTGACAATGCAGAAAACAGCAGATGAGGTTACGGTAAAGCAGGTTCACATTAAAGATGATTTCTGGTCTGAAATCCAGAATCGCATCATTAATGTGGTTATCCCATTTCAAGAGCGCGTCCTAAATGATGAAGTAGAGGGCGTTGCAAAGAGCCATGCAATCGAAAATTTCCGAATTGCGGCAGGTATTCATACCGGAGAGTTTTATGGAATGGTTTTTCAGGACAGTGATGTGGCAAAGTGGCTTGAAGGCGTTGCCTACTCATTGACAGTTAAGCCAGATGCGGCACTTGAAAAGCGCGCAGATGAGATTATCGATATTATTGAAAAGGCACAGCAGCCAGATGGATATCTGAACACCTATTTTACAATTAAGGAGCCCGAGCATCGTTGGCAGAATCTGCAGGAATGTCATGAACTTTATTGCGCAGGTCATATGATGGAAGCGGCAGTGGCCTATTATCAGGCGACTGGAAAAGATAAGCTGCTTCATGTAATGGAAAGAATGGCAGACCATATTATTAGCCGTTTTGGAGAAGGCAAGGAACGAGGCATTCCAGGTCATCAGGAGGTTGAGATCGGTCTGATGAAGCTGTATCGTGTGACTGGAAAGGAAAAATATAAGGATATGGCGCGTTTCTTCCTTGAAGAGCGTGGCAAAAATCCAAATTATTTTTATGAGGAAAAGCAAAAAAGAGGATGGATTCATTTTGGTCAGTATGGAATGGATCCACTTGATACAAAGTATGCACAAGTATATAAGCCAATTTATGAGCAGGATAAAGCGGTCGGCCATGCAGTGCGTGCTACTTATATGTACACAGCAATGGCAGACTTGGCAGGTGAGGATAATGATGAAAAATTATATCAGGCCTGCAAGCGTTTATGGAACAATATTGTCAACCAGAGAATGTATCTGACCGGTGGAATTGGTTCTACTACAGATGGTGAGGCATTCTCAGAGGATTATGACCTGCCAAATGATATGGCATATGCAGAAACCTGTGCATCAATTGCAATGGTATTTTTTGCAAAGCGTATGCTAAATATTGAGCCGGATGGAATTTATGCAGATATCATGGAGAGAGAGCTGTATAATGGCACGATTAGCGGCATTCAGTTAGATGGAAAGCGTTACTTCTATGTCAATCCGTTAGAGGTGCAGCCAGGTATTTCTGGTAAGGTGTTTGGATATCGCCATGTACTCCCAGAGCGTCCCGGTTGGTATGAGTGTGCTTGCTGTCCGACCAATCTGGTTCGCCTGATGACTTCTCTTTCTGCTTATGCATGGAGCGAAGGAAAAGACACCATTTATTCACACCTGTTCATGGGACAGGAGGCAGATCTTGGAAAGGCAAAAATTCAAGTAGAAAGCCAATATCCGTGGGAGGGCAAGGTGGTTTATCACATTGAGCCAAAGCAGAATGAATTTACAGTGGCAATTCACATCCCTGGATATATAAAACAAAAGGAACATCATTTGAAAGTAACTGTTAACGGGGAGTCAGTCTGCATAGCATGTGCACTTCGAAAAGGCTATTTGTATTTGAATCAAATCTGGAAAGATGGCGATACAGTAGAGATTACCTTTGATATGCCAGTCAGAGAAGTATTTGCGAATAGTAAGGTACGAGATGACGAAGGCTGTGTGGCATTGATGAGGGGCCCGGTTGTTTATTGCTTTGAGGGTGTGGACAATGACGGGGATGTTCAGAGCTTGCGAATTCCAGAAAATGTAGTGGCAGAGGCTGTTTTGTGTGAAGAAGGAAAATTGGCTGGAATGATGCTGCTGAATGTAAAAGGCTACCGTATCCATACAAGTGAAACACTTTACAGCGAAGAACGTCCTACAAAAGAAAAAGAAACACTTACGGCAATTCCATATTATGCATGGGCAAACAGAGGTGAAAATCAGATGCGTGTGTGGATGCATGGGTTGAACGAAAATTAAAAAAGAATCCCCGATTATGCAAACTTTGCGCTTGTGTAATTGGGGGATTTTTTTTATCATAGGGGTAGAAAATAAAAACATGATTGCAGGCATGAATGTGATCATTTGGATAGGGGGCTACGGATGAACAATAAAATAAAGGCATTGCTGTTGGCAGTCGTTTGCTGTGTGGCTGCTGGATGCGGTACAGCGAGTGGAAATTCGCAAAAGCAGACAACAGATGCTACATCTTTTGAATCAGAATATGCATCAATTTCGCTACTGTGCGATGTGGATTTCTGGGAGCCGCCTGTGTGGGATGAGACTCCAAAAACAATAACGGGAGATATCTCAAAGAAAACAGGTGCAGTGTTAAATGTGATAGAGACTACACAGGATGCAGATACACAATTAAAAATTTTGCTTTTAAATGATAAACTTCCGGATTTGATTTCAGTGGTAGACAGCACTGCCATAAGTCAGCTTGTAAGTTCAGGCAAGGTATGGCGATTGGACGAGTTTTTACAAAAATACAAATCAGACTCCCATTTGCTGACTTCTTTTCCAGAAGATATAAAGGCAGAGCTAATCAAGCGTGATGGTGCTTGGTATGCATTTCCGTCCCATATGAATTCTGAGGATGCCAGAGAAAAATGGCCGCCAACAACACGCTATGAGATTGTTACAAAATATGGAAACAACAATGCAATTATCTGGAACAAAAAATTGCTTGAAATGGCAGATCTTTGCGTAGAGGATTTAAAGACAGAGAGTCAGGTGTTGGCAGCATTCGAGAAGGTAAAGAATATCGAGGTCAACGGTGAGAAGGTAATCCCACTAATGATTGATGGAAGCGTGTGGCAGGACTCAACATTACTGTTTTTACAGAATACATTTGGTGCAGAATGGCTAGATGAAAATGATGAATATACGGATATTGTATTGCAGCCACAGACAAAAAACGCATTGCAGTTTCTTAATACGGTAATGAATTGCGGGTATGCACAGCCAAAGCAGATTAACATGGACGTAAAGGCAATTCAGGATGCATTGCAGGATAAGCCGTATCTTTGCTTTATTGGAAATATAAATAATACAGGGGTTATGATGGACGAGTGGATTTCAAGCGGAACAATTTTGGCATCTGATGGAAGTGTGCCGGTTTTTGGAATTAGCTCGCGTGCGCAAACAGGTTGGATTTCCACATTTATCTCTAAGCAATGTGAGAATCCAGAGAAAATCGCAGAATTTATCGATTATATGACAAGTGAGGAGGGAATGGAGCTGTGGTGCATGGGCTATGAAGGGACCGATTTTTGCGTAGATGAGGATGGATATTATGAATGCTTGCTTTCAGCAGATGAAGTAGAAGATAAAAAACTGCATATCTGGTGGATGTTTGTCAATACTGCGTGGGAACGAAGCACGATTAAAGATGAGACAGAGCTTGCTTTAAGTGATGATGATGCGCATACAGCCTATGCCAGAGATGAACATGTCAGTATCTTTGATTCGTCATTATATCAGATGCCAGAGGGGTTTATTTCATCAGAAAGTGTCGAGGGAAAAATACAAAAGTCAATTGATGAATGGAAAAAACAGCAATTGACAAAAATAATACTGGCAGAAAATGACACGGTATTTGAACAGCAGTATGGATTGTTAATCAATGGTTTGAGGTCAAAAGGAATTGAACAGCTAAATAAAAAAAAGCAGGAGGGATATCTTCAAAACTGTGAGGAATATGGAAAGCAAAATCATAAGATCAACCAGCAGAAGGGAGAGATGGCAGAATGAGAAAACACTTAAAAAACAGTCTTGTTGCCCAGATGCTTTTGTTCGGTGTTGTAATTCTGCTATCATTGGCTGTGATTTTTTTTGTCAACAGTGAATTAATGCGAAGAAAGCTTCGAGAAAACACATTGGCATTAAATGAAAAGCTACTGATTCAGACAGAAAATAAAATAAAAGATTATTCGGAAAATTTGAATAATATTGCTATGGTAATGGCGTATTCACCGACGACCGAGCAGTTTTTTGAACAGGATAGTTTGGGAAGGGTTATGGTACAGAATAGCTTGATGGAAGTCCTTTCCAATACGATGTTACTGAATGAAGACATTGTTGGAATTTATCTGTTTGATAAAAATCAATCACTGCTTGTTTCCATCGGAAAAAGACTGAGCAGTGAACGGCTGTTAGTAGAAGCGAATGAGAGCAATCGATTCGGCAATCTGTTTTGTCCGGAAGAGGGGGATCATTACTATTACACAGCGGCTTTTCCAATTTATGATTTGAATAGTTCTGTTTACGGAAAAAAGATAGGAACCAGTATTTTTGTGATGAAAACCGATGGCATGGAGAGCATGCTAAAGGGAAGTGGTGCAACAGAGTCGGTCAATGTATATTTAATAGACAAAAACAAAAAAATTGTGGCATCATCCGAATTATCACAATGGAATATGATAACAAATGAGTTATGTACCACAAATAAAAATTATTATGTGCAGACACATACGGCCGGGATTGCAGACTGGACATTGATTAGTCGTCTTCCTGTTTCTGAACTTTATCATGATACAAACAGTGGTGGAATGACTGTTCGAATTGCCTATCTAGTCGCTGGACTGATGATTTGTGTATTTATTTATTTTTGTTATAAGAAGATCATTCAGCGTATTCAGCGGATGGATACGTTTATTAAGGAAGTAGCTGTAAATCCGATTGCACGTCTGTCTGATCATCGTGAGGATGAGATTAGTCGTGTAATTCACAACCTAAATCAGATGTTAGATGACAGAGAGCATATGAATCAGGAAATTCATGATTCACAAAAGCGCATGTATGAGATTCAGTTGGCAAAAGAGCGGATACAGCTGCTTGCATACCGCAATCAGATTAACCCTCATTTTTTGTACAATACATTTGAATGTATCAGCTCAATGGCACTTTATTATGATGTGGAGGAGATTGCAGAAATTACAATGGCCTTATCGAAGGTGTTTCGTTTTGCAATTAAAGCAGAAAATATTGTTACCATTCAGCAGGAGGTTGAATATATCAAGGAGTATGCGACCATTATTGAATATCGATTTATGGATCATATTTCAGTAGAGATTGATGTGGATGAGGATGTGCTACAAAATACGATTATTAAGCTTATCCTTCAGCCAATTGTAGAAAATGCCGTTTTTCATGGCCTAGAGCAAAAGATGGGTGATGGAGAAGTGACAGTGATAATTCGCAGGAAGCTAGAAAATTATATTATGCTTCTTGTCAAGGATAATGGGTGCGGTATGGACGAAAAGAAGGTTCAGCAGCTTACCCAATCACTTGAAAATAACAGTACAAAAAGCAAAGGAATTGGTTTAGCGAATATTTATCAGAGGTTAAAGCTGTTTTACGGCGATGATATTGTGTTTGAGATTAAAAGTAAGCAGGGAGAAGGTACGAGAGTGATGATTGTTCTGCCGGATCATGTAGAGGAAAGGTGAGTGTCAGTATGTACAGTGTATATATTGCAGATGATGAAATGTGGGTCATTGTCGGACTCAAAAAAAGAATTGAAAAAACTGGCTTGCCGTTTCAGGTTATAGGGGAAGCCAATAATGGGGTTATGGCATTAGAGGAAATTGAAAAGAAAAAGCCAGATATTTTATTTACAGATATCCGTATGCCTGGTTATAGCGGATTGGAACTATTAGAGCTTCTTCGAAAGAAAGAATTACAGACAAAGGTTATTTTAATTAGTGGATATGCGGAATTTGAGTATGCGCAATCTGCAATTCGAAACGGAGCATATGATTATCTGCTAAAACCGATTGATCAGGAGAAGCTCCAGATTGTTCTTGAACGCATTCTTGGCGATGGAGCAGGAATATTAGAAAATGAGCAGGAACTGGTGGCACCATCTACGATTCGAAAGATCATGGATGAGATAAAGGAGCATTACACAGAAAATATTACATTAACCGGGCTGGCTGAAAAATATGCAATCAGTGTCAGCTATCTGAGTGAACTATTAAAAGAACATTTGCAACTTTCATTTTCTGAGTATATTTCATCAAAACGAATTCAAAAAGCTAAGGAATTGTTGGCAGATGAAAGCTTATCCATTGAGCAGATCGCAGAACAGACTGGTTATAATGATTATTTTTACTTTACAAAAGTATTTAAGAAAAATACAGGGATTAGTCCAAGTAAATATCGCAAAAATTTATTAGAACATTGAGTGGGCTGTTTGGTTAAAGTCTAGAAAAACGAAAATAGTACCAAAACGGCGAAGGAACTTCATGTTAATGCAAACAAATTTCTCCTATAATGCAATTACAATAAATGATGTAAATCATTCGGTGTAAAAAACATTGCAGGAGGAATTTTTTTAATGAAAAAAACAAACGCAACAAAATTTGGTGCAATACTGTTAGCATCCACTATGTTGGCTGGAAGCTGGAGCAGCGTAGCAATGGCAGATGAGAGTGAGCAGACAATTGATACTGCGACCTGGTTTTCTGATGTCAGCTTCTGGACACCACCGACACAGTGGGATCTGGATGAAAATTCTGTTACAGGAGGAATTACAAAAGCAACTGGTCTTCAGTTTGATATGAACATTCCGGCAGAGGATGGCACAACGAAGATGGCGTTAATGATTGTGAGCGGTGAACTGCCAGATGTTATTTCTATTACCGATACGAATTCAATTAAGGAGCTGACGGATTCTGATCTGGTATGGGATTTGGATGAATTTTTATCCTTATATGATCCAGACTCTCATCTGTTAAGTGGTGATTATCCAGAAGATATCAAGCGGAACCAGATTAATCGTGATGGTGGATGGTATGCATATGCTAGCCATCAAAGTTCAGAGGATACCAGAAAGATTTATCCTCCGAATAGTGATTATTATGCATGGAGTGTTGAATATGGTGAGAACTACGGCCTGATTTGGAATGATACCGTACTGGAGGAGTTTGGACTTAAGCCAGAGGATCTTCAAACCGAGGAGCAGGTATTGGCTGCATTTGATCTTGTAAAGAATTCAGATAAGACGGTCAATGGTGCAAGCTATATTCCGGTACTTGTTGACGGAAATCTGTATCAAGAGTCAACTCTTCGTACACTGGAATATTTCTTTGGCTCCATGCCGATTGACGATGAAGGCAATTATCAAGACTGGATTCAGGCACCAGAATCGAAGCATGCGTTGAAGTTCTTAAATACATTGACAAGAGAAGGCTATCTGGATGCAAATCAGTTCACAATTGATAATGCAGGTGTTAAGTCTTATATTGCAAGTGGTCGTGTGCTTTGCTTCATCGGAAATACAGCAAATACAGCTGCAAATGAGACACAGTCTGGAACTACATGGACCGCTACCGGTGCAATTCTTTCCAGCGAGGGAACCGATCCAGTATTGCCAAAGAGCACAGATGGAGGAACGGGCTGGATTCAGACATTTATCTCCAAGAATACAAAATATCCAGAGAAACTTGCAAAGTGGCTTTCTTGGATGAGCAGTGAGGAAGGAATGACTTGGTGCATCTACGGTAAGGTAGGCGAGGATGTAGAATTAGATGAGAATGGAAACTTTGTATGGACCGAAGCTGGTGACGAGAGACGTTTTGATTATGTCAACACCGGATTGACTGCATATTGGCCATTCCACAATTCAAGCTTTGAGCAGCATGTAGTAGCACCGCCGGAAGAAGGCAGCGAAGATTATCAGGGTATGCTTAACAGTACTGCACTCGGAAGAATGGAACAGACAACAGTATTTAACAGTGCATTGATTGATTTTTCTGCTGTAAACCTAGATCCATCTAGCGATGAGGGAATTGCAAAGTCTCAGATCGACAATTATCTGGTTGGCCAGATTACGGCAATTGTAATGGCAGAGGATGATGATGAGTTTGAGTCAAAATATGAAGATATGCTTGCTCAGCTTGACAATTTAGGAATTGAAGATTTGAATGCCGTTTATAACGATGCCTATAAGGCAAAGTGCGAAGAATACGGTGAGACCCTTATAAATGCAAATGCTGATAAGCATTAATGGAATAAAAAAATATATAAACTCCGTAAATAAGGCTTGACCAAAACCGGGATTTCACAGATACGGTGGAATCTCGGTTTTTTAAGAGGTGAGAACATGAAAAAAAACAAAAAAAATTATGGATATGGAAGGGATAGAAAAACACAATTAGAGCTGTATGCAATGATGGCACCAGCAACTATTTTAATCATTCTGTTTTCAATTGTGCCGTTATTTGGCCTTCTGATTGCGTTTAAGAATTATCGGCCAGTCAGTGGTGTTGTGGGTATTTTTACCAGCCCGTGGAACCATTTCAAAAATTTTAAAATCCTTTTTAAAAATTATGATTTTATTCCGATGTTAAGAAATACGCTTGGAATTAATTTGTTAAATAATTTAATCAGCATTCCGGTCACTTTGTTTTTTGCGCTGATGCTGAATGAGGTTACAAAAGAGAAATTTAAAAGTCTGATTCAGACTGTTACGTATATGCCGCACTTTTTGTCTTGGGTTGTATTTGGTGGTCTGTTTATGACATTGTTAAGTACTGACAATGGTTTTGTAAACAGTATTTTAATCAATTTAGGTCTGATTAAGGAGCCAATTGGCTTTATGGCACAGCCAAAATATTTTTGGGGTATTACTGTAATTAGTTCTCTGCTTAAGGAATTAGGATGGGGTGCTATTTTGTATATTGCTGCAATTGCTGGAATAAGTCAGGATATGTATGAAGCTGCAATGATTGATGGTGCAGGTCGCTTTAAGAGAATGTGGTATATCACGATTCCAAGCATTAAGCCAACACTAATGATTATGGTTATTTTTGCAATCAGTGGAATGCTCAACAACAATTTTACGCAGATCTACGTTTTTCAGAATTCACTGAATATTTCAGCGAGTCAGGTTATTGATACCTATATTTATGAATATGGTCTCAGACAGATGCAGTTTGGCGTTGCAACAGCAGTAAATCTTGTAAAATCAGTAATTGCAATGGTTTTGTTGCTTGGAGCAAACAAAATATCCAATAAGCTGACCGGTTCAGGTCTGTTCTAATTTGGAGATGGGAGGAAGTTCAAGTGAAAGCGATGCGAGCAAAGAAGACAAATAAAAGCGTCAAACCATATGAAAAAGGTGCCTTTAATATTTTTAATACAATTGGCATGTGCATCATTATGTTGGTAACTATATATCCGATGTGGTATGCATTGATCAACTCATTAAATAGTGGTGATGCATTGACAAAAGGCTATTCCTTTTTTCTGCCGGAAAAATTTACACTTGCCAGCTGGAAGTTAGTTCTTGGCGATGCAGAAATTATTAATGCACTGTGGATCACTGGCTCTAGAACGATTATCGTAACCATTGGTTCTACACTGATTACAGCCATGTTTGCATATGGTTTTTCCAGACCATATCTATATGGAAGGAAGTTTTTTGCAGGACTTGGTTTTGTCAGCATGTATTTTAGTGGTGGTACGATTGCAACCTTCATTCTTGTAAACTGGTTAAAACTTTACAATACATATTGGGTATATATTATTCCGGCTTTATTCGGTGGATTTTATAATGTTATTATTTATAATGCAAATTTTAAAGCAATTCCGGAATCTCTTTTTGAATCAGCAAAGATTGACGGTGCAAGTGAATTTAAAATTTTCTTCTCAATTGTATTGCCGTTGTCAAAGCCTGTATTGGCCGCACTAGGTGTCTTTACTGCATGTGGCGTATGGAATGATTATGGAACTACCTTGTTTTACACACAAAGCAGCTCACTGCAGACATTGGCAAATTATACATTAAAGTTGATTAAGTCTAGTCAGGCGGTTGAACAGTTAGCGGCAACTGTAATGCAGTCGAATCAGTCTGTTTCGGCTCTTGTCAACTCTTCAATGGGAAGCGGTGAGACAACATCAAAAACAGTTGAGTTAGCAGCTATGGTGCTGACAACGATTCCGGTTGTAGTGGCATACCCGTTTGTGCAGAAGTTTTTCACAAAGGGCGTTATGGTTGGCTCTGTAAAGGGATAATTGATTTTGAAATTTTAATGAGAAAAAGCATCAAAAGAAAATTCAATGTGAAGGGAGAATCAATGGAAAAAATTACATTAAAAAATTCAAACATGCATGCTATATATGATACAATGCGCTATGGATTTATTTCAATCAAATCTCCAATAGATGATTGTCTGGCTGACTTTGTCATTACACCAGAAGAGTTTCCACAGTATGATGTAGAAGATGCAAAGTGGCTTGGTACAATAAATGGTATGGTATCCATAGATGAGAAGGAACAGTCATTGACGCATATTTTCAAAAAACAAAATGTCTCTTATATGGCAACTGAAAATAAAATCAGTGCAGTGAGTACAGGAAGTAAATTGACGCTTACGCAGGAATTTGAGATGAAGAAAGACTTGCTTGAGTGGACTATTTGCTTAGAAAATAACAGTGAGAGTGCAATCAAATTTTTGGAAGTGAGTCTTCCTCTATTGATGGATCAATATTTTCGAAATGATAATGAATTTAAATATGAGCATTGTGTGCTGCGTCATACCTGTATTACAGGAAATTCATCATATCTGTATTGGGAAAAATCGAGTGGCAATGAGCCAATTCTTTTGATGCTTCCACTTGGTGATACACAATTTCTCAATTTAGAAAAAGAACAAAAAGATAAGCTTTTTGGTTCACAATTTGGAGATGGATATGGTTATGAAGGTTTGGTTCGTGTACATCTTGTGACACAAAAAACTGCTGTAAATTTACCGTCGAATTCATTCGTATTAGAACCGTCTGAAAAAAGAGTATTTCGAATTGGGTTGACTTTTCTTAAAAGTGTGGAAGAAATTTCAAATGTACTGGAAAAACAGAATCAAATTTCCGTTCGTGCTGTGCCTGGTATAGTTGGACCGATCGATACAAATTTCATGATTATGACAAAGCCTGTGGATGCCATTGTAAACTTGAATTCAGAAGATAAGATTTTGGAGACACAGATCAAAAATGGATGGAAGGTAAGCAAGGTTCGTTTTGGTGAATACGGAAAGAGGACGGTCACAGTTACTTGTGGAGAAAAGATAGCACAGTATTGCTTTTTTGTGACAGAGCCAGTGCAAAAAATGATTGATGAACACGCGAGATTTGTTGCAGAAAATCATTTTGAAACGGATGAACAGGATCCATGTTACCATGCACTGTTAATGTGGGATATGACAAATAAAAGAAGAATTAACAGCACCTTTAACCCATATTTTGAAGATTGGTGGACTGGTGGAAGTGATGATCCAGGTCTTGCAAGTGGATTGTTTTTAGCAGAAAAAAATGTCTATCGTCCGCAGGAAAAGGAACTTCAGGTTTTAAATCTATTTGTTGAAGATTTTATTATAAAGCGTTTAACAGAACAGCCGGGGTGGCGCGTTCATCGAATGGTGCCGTGGTATACGATGTTTGAGCCATGGGCTGGCAGAGGCGCCGATGATGTTTGGCGTGCATTTAACTATGTTCATGTTATCAACATTATGCGTGATATGTATTTGATTCAGAAAAAAAATCAGATTCCATATCTTCGAGAATCCACACAGTACTTAAAGATGGCATATGAGTATACAAAAGCGATGTTTAATTATTGGATGTTTCCGGATGGTGTTGGTGCAAGTGAATATGGAAATATGGGAGAGATGACGTTGCCGCTTTATTTGGCACAGGACTTGGAGAAAGAGGGATTTGTTCAGGAAGCAGCAGAGATGAATGCCATCTTTGATAAAAAAGCACATTTCTTTGCGTCTGAGAATTTTCCATTTGGTTCTGAAATGGTGTATGATTCTACTGCATTTGAGGCAGTTTACGGATATGGAAAGCGTATTCAAAATGAGCATGTAATGAAAGCAGCCGCAAAAGCATCATTTGCAAACAGAGGAAAACAGCCAGTTTGGTATCTGTACAATACAGATGTCAGAGGCGGCGGAGATACTGAGTGGAATACAAGCTATATGACACAGCTAGGTGCCTACCCGCTACTTGACTATACACTTGATGAAGGTCATTTGAAGGAAGACTGGATTTTATCGTATTATGGCGCATTTTTATCAGGTTGGTTGATCTACAACTCAGGTGGCTATTGGAATGCAGATCCTAAAAATTCAGGTGCAACTGGTTGGATCACGATGGGTAAATGGATTAACGAGACAAATGCGGCAGTCTTTAAAGGTGACGATAAAAAGAAAATGTGGATGCCATATGTAAAGGGCTGTGTATCGCTGTCAGGAGAAGCGGGAATCGGTCTTTTTGGTGCACTTCGTTCGGCTTGCTCAATTGTTATGGATCATTCTGTTTTGGGAAGGGTTGGTCTGGGCTGTATGGTTTCAAATGAAGGAGAAGAAGAAATCATAGTTCCGCAGGATGGATTGTCCATGCGTGTGTATCATGTTCCACAGCACTGGAAGGTAGAAATTAGCGCAGGTGAGATCCAAAAGATCAGAGTCAGCGATACAACAATTGAAATTCAGGCAAATGTTTGGGGTTGTGAAGGTGCAGAACTCTCATTTTTGTCGATTCCGAAGGAAGGTCAAAAACAGCAGCTGTTGTATCAGATGTCAGTAGATCAAGGTGAGCAAGTAAGCATCAAAGTAAAAAAAGACTTACTTGTAGTCAATTCATCGGAATCATAAACGTAATCATCGTGCTCTGCCCCGGTATACTATTGATCGAAAGGCCGGAGCCTTTGCCATAGGCAAGAAGAAGCCTATCGTGGACATTTTTAAGTCCGTAGCCGAACGAGTCGGTTGTAAGAAGAGTGGAGAGCTTTTCAGGTGGGATCCCAACTCCATTGTCCATGATGGAGACGTAGATTTTATCGGCAACCTTTGTTACTGTGAGAAAGAGCTGACCGCGCTTTATCTTATTTGGCAAAATGCCGTGAATAATCGAATTTTCAACGAGTGGCTGCAGTAAAAGATTTGGCACTTCGATTTCTGGCAAATTCGGGTCAATCTGGTAGAGCACGTCAAAGCAATTGTCGTGAAGCAGGCGCTGAATATCAATATAAGAGGTCACGTTTTTGATCTCATTTTGCAAAAGCGTCTCAGATTTTCCCTTATTTAATGTTGTACGGTAAAAAACGGATAACAGCTGAGACATCTGACTGATCTCAGGCTGGTCATTCATCAGCGCTTTGTTATTGATTAACGACAGACAATTATACAGAAAATGAGGATTGATCTGAGCCTGCAAGGCTTTAAATTGCGTCTCCTTCAATTCAATCTTAGTCTGATAGTCCTCTCGGATCAGTCGGTTGATCTCATCAATCATGGCTTGCAAGTTATTTGTCAGATCACCAAGCTCGTCCTTACTGTCATCGTGAATGTGGTAGTTAAGATGCCCCTCTTTGATGCGCTGAAGATAATAGTGGAGGGCACTGATTTTCTGTTCAAAAAAGCTTGTGAAAAGCTGAGTGATTAGAAAAATAACAACGACACAGAAAAAAAGAATCGCGATAATAATTCTTCCCATCTGACGAACCGAGGCAAAAATCATTTTTTCCGGCCGTTCAAGTGTTACATTCCAACCACTAGAATCCACAAGATCATTTCTTGTCACCCACTTTCGAAAATCGCTTGCATTTTCCAAGATAGAGTCAGACTTATAAGAAAAAAGAGTCTGAGAGGGTGAGTCTATCTGAATATGAAAGTTATCGGCAACTCTATCAAGATCTCCAAAGAAAAGATCGGCATTTAACTGGATTGCAATGTAGTTTTTTGAGTATGAGCGAATATAGGTGAGGTACGGTTCGCACAGATACTGTATGACAAGCAGACTTCCATCCTTCTTTTTGTACCAAGTTGGTTGAGTAGAAATTTTGTCAGGTGCATACCAACGTTCACCCTCTAAATCACTGATTGGGCGAAGCTGTTTGCCGTGGGTCATGGGGCCGTCGGCATTGTAGATTGTGATCTGTCTGATTTCAGGATGCTGCAAATAGGTGGCATTTAAAAAGACATCCATCGTATAGTTTAGATATTCGTACTGATCGTAAGCATTCGCATCATTGTAGGAAGAGAACTGTGCAAGTACATTTGAGTTCGCCAGATAAGATAGTAAATTCTGGTAGATGCTTATTTTGGAATCAAGCGAGTCTGACACAGAGGTGACAGTGGATTCTAGTGAGGATAGCTCGCGTGCGCGAAGCAGCTTGATTGTCTGGTTGTAGCAGAAAAATCCCATGACAGAAAGAGGAAGAAAGCTGACTAGAATGCAGAGAAAAACAAGCTTGCTTCTATATTTCATATCATCAAATTTTTGCTTGATTTGTTTTACAAAAGTTTTCATGCGTGCTCCTGTCTATATTTTTCTGGTGAGCTTCCGAAATACTCGCGAAAGCTCTGACAAAAGTATGAATAATTGGGATAGCCAGACTGGATTCCAATCTCAATCACCTTCTTTTGTGTGTGAAGAAGTGCATCCTTTGCCTTCTCCATTCGATATTGGCGAATATATTGTGAGATACTTTTTCCAGTCGATTTTTTAAACAGGCGACTGAGATAATCCGGCGTTAGATAGACGGCAGAGGCTAAAATTTCGGCAGACAATTCTTCGCTGTAATGGTTTGCAATATAGGCAATTGCGCAGGAGACTTCTTTTCGCATCGTGTCCAGACCGGAGGAAAACGAGTCGAGAATCGGTTTTGAGACCTCTTTTACAATTCGAATAATCTCAGAGATGTCCGGCTGAAGATATAGATTGGCAATCATAGTCTCAAGAGGAGGAAAGTTTGCACAGGCATATGCTGGAAGTGCCGGATACAGCATTGTTAGCACATTTGAAAAAAGAAATTTGACATAGATCTGAGACTGATTGACAGAAACCTTATACTTATTAAACAGGTGCGTCAAATATTCTTGAAGAAGTGCCTTATTCTTTGAGGCGAGTGCATTTTGAATGAGCGGAAGCAGCTGTGAATCATCCTCAAATGTTTCCTCTCTCTGTGTAGGGATCATATCTGGTAAAAAAATGAGTGTGTCCGGCAGGAAAAAACGCTGTTCCATCTGCTGCTCCAAAAAAGAAAAGGCATCTTTAAAGGATTGATATTCGGACAAGGGCTTGGTCACGGCAATATAGCAGTCGACCGAAAATGTATCACGAATATGGGCAAGTAATTTGTCACAAAATCGCTTCGCATCGAGAATCGGCGTGCGCATGAATAAAACAGCCTGGTCAGGAGAAATATTTACTGAGACTCCGTCTGGTGCCAGTGTACTTCGCAGATTGTCAAAAAATACCTCTGATTTATGAACCAAAAAATCATTTTTAAATGTGAACATCACCAGATAGCGAAAGGAAGAAAATTGTTCTAATATAAAAGGCTCTGCTTTTGCCTTATCAAAATTTCCAAAGATCGCAAGCTGAAGTGAATATTGAAGAAGAAAAAGCTTCTGATTTTCCTGTTTATCGAAGTTTTCCCTGTCTGCGTCTAACTGGCTGATTAGGGTGGTAAGCGTTTTGGAAAGTTCGTCTGGTACGACCGGCTTTAAAATATAATTTTCCACACCTAAAGAGATAGCTGTTTTGGCATAGGCAAAATCGGCATAGCCGCTAAAAATAATGGGACGAATATCTGGATATAAGGCGAGTGCCTTTTGAATCAGTTCAAGCCCGCCCATTCTTGGCATTTGGACATCTGTAAATAAAATATGAGCAGGCCAGCCCTTTAATAGAGCCAGTGCAGCTACACCATCCTCCGCCTCTCGAATTTCTAGTGGAAGGCCGCTATTTTTGAGCAGATATAAGATACAGTCTCGCTCATTTTTCTCATCATCGACAATCAGCATACGGTACATGTCAAAAATCCCCCTTTATGCATTTTGTGGCTGCTTTGTCAGCTTCGTTCACAGTAATTTGTGTTTCTAGTATAGTATCAGTCCCCCATATTTGTCAAATATATCTGAATTATCCACAATAAAAACATGACTGTCCGTTTTTCTGATATGTTTTCCGTGTTTTTTATATATACCGTTGTCTGTTTTTTTGATATATTTTTTACAACAAAGCAATGCGCAATGCTTAAGAAATGATAGAAAAAATGGAGGAGTTATTTATAATGAAAAAGAGTTTTGCAATGATGCTGACAGCTGCACTGACCACCACATCTGTTTGTGGATTTGCTTTTGCCGATGAGGCAGCAAATGATCCATATGGAAAGTATGATGAATTGGTTACTTATACTACAGGATACTCACTTACAAATCAGGGTGCTGATGTGCTGGCAGGAACACCATATGAAAATGATACACCGGAGAATAATGCATACACCCGTTACTTGAAGGAATTGTTAAATATTCAGAATGAAAATGATTTTGAAGCAACGATGGGCGATGATTATAATCAGAAGCTAGCTCTTGCAATTGCAAGCCAGAGTCTGCCAGATATCATTCATGTTCCAGATTATTCAACACTGGTAGAGCTTGTTGAAAACGACATGATCGAGGATCTGACCGATGTATATAATAACTTAGCTTGTGATACTGTAAAGGAATCTTATGAGAGCTATGGTGACAATAATCCGTTAAATACCGTGACATTTGATGGAAAGATTATGGCAATTCCAAAGACGCAGTTAAGTGATGGACAGGATTTTCTGTGGGTGAGAAAGGATTGGCTTGATAAGCTTGGTCTTGAAGAGCCTTCCACAATGGATGAAGTTGCTGATATGCTTCGTGCATTTATCAATGATGATCCAGATGGAGATGGAGAGGCTGATACCATCGGTCTTGCAATGCGTTCTGACGTATATGGCGAATATCCTAATAACACATTTGGAATTGATAATATTTTCACTGCATTTGGTGCATATCCAAGCATCTGGATTACTGCAGAGGATGGAACAGCTGTATATGGTTCAGTTCAGGAAGAGATGAAGGATGCGCTTACACTGTTAAACAGCTGGTATACAGAAGGATTGATTGATCAGCAGTTTACAACAAGAACAAATGATGACATTGTAGCACTGATCTCTAGCGGAAAGTGCGGCGCGTTTATCGGACCGTGGTGGGCACCATTTAATACAGCACTTACATCAAGCTACGCAACTGATGATGCTGAGTGGATCAATGTATCAGCACCAGTAGGAGAGGATGGAAAGATTCAGGCAATCAATACACAGTCTTATGCAGGTTTTGTTGCAGTTAGAAAGGGCTATGAGCATCCGGAAATCGCAATGAAGATTGTTAATGTAAATGCAGAGTACTCCAAGCAGGATACAAGCGATGCATCTTTGGAGATTCGTGAAAATCAGCCGCTTGCATACTTCAACTGGCCGCTTTACTGTGAGGTTCAGCCGGGTAATAATGCACAGCTGATGACAGAGCATGTACTTGCTGCAATGGATGATGAGTCAAAGGTAGATACTTTAACATCAGATGAATTAAGCTACTATCAGTCTGCACAGAACTATCTGGCAGCTGAAAAAGAGGGTAAGAAGGCAGATTCCTCTGACTATTCTCAGTATATGTCCAGAATCGTATCCATGTCCCGTATGATCGAAAACCCGGCAGACTTTGTCACCCCGGCATTCTATGAGACCACTGAGTCTATGGCAATCCGTTGGGCATCCTTAGAGAAGATCGAGATGCAGACTGTTTTGAAGATCATCGTTGGTGAGGAGAGCATCGATGCATTTGATAAGTTTGTATCTGATTGGAACAATGCAGGCGGTGAGATGATCACTGAGGAAGTAAACGAAGCAATCCAGAAATAATTTTAGAAGTAATTCAGAAATGAAAACAGCAAAGTTTTCTAAGGGCAGATCAATCTGCCACCAATAAACAAAAAGCCGGGGTCAAAATGATTTTTGGCTCCGGCTTTCTTAAAAAAAGGAGGAACCTCATGAGTCAGGCAGCAACTAAGAAAAAGAAACGACTGGGAAGAGAAGAGCTTACGCTTAATCTTATGATCCTTCCAGGCTTGATTATTTTGATCATATTTGTGTTTGCACCGTTAGTTGGCTCGCTGATGGCATTTGAAAATTATGTTCCAGCCAAAGGTCTTTTAAAGTCTAAATGGGTTGGTCTTAGTAATTTTCAGTTCATCTTCAGCCTGCCAGACAGCAAACAGGTTTTCATGAATACATTAATCATTGCATTCTCAAAACTGGTTGTGAATATTTTTGTTCCAGTTACATTTGCAATTTTATTAAATGAGATTCGCGTTAATGTTTGCAAGAAGATTTTCCAGACTGTTGTATATCTGCCTCATTTTTTGTCATGGGTTGTTTTGGCAACTGTTGTAACGAACATGTTTTCATTAGATGGACCAATCAATGCAGTAATCAGTGCATTTGGCGGCAATCCTATTTATTTCCTTGCTGATAATAAGTGGTTTCGTACTGTGATCGTAGGAACGGATGTTTGGAAGGAATTTGGTTACAATTCTGTTGTATATCTGGCAGCCTTAACAGGAATTGATCCAGGACTTTTTGAGGCTGCATCTATTGATGGTGCTAATCGATTTAAGCAGATTCTGCATATAACTGTTCCGGCGCTTCTGCCAACTGTTGTGTTAATGACAGCACTGAATCTTGGAAATATATTAAATGCAGGCTTCGATCAGGTATTTAATCTGTATAATCCAATTGTATATGAAACAGGTGATATCATTGATACATATGTATATCGAATTGGTATGGTAGAGCGTCAGTACAGCATTGGTACTGCGGTTGGCTTGTTAAAATCAGTAATCAGTTTTGTGCTGATTCTTAGTGCAAATAAGCTGGCACAGAAAACAACTGGCTCAGGAATATTCTAAAAGGGAGGTTCGTATGAAAGCAAAACCAGGAAAAATTATTTCTCAGATCGCAATCTGGCTCGTGGTTCTTTTATTTGCGCTTAGCTGCTTGCTGCCGCTTTTAAATATGGTTGCGATCTCCTTAAGCGGAAGTGATGCAGTTGCGGCAAATAAAGTTGGTCTGTGGCCAGTTGATTTTACAATTACTACATACAACAAACTGCTTGGCGATTCACAGTTTTGGCATTCTTTCTGGATTTCAGTAAAGAGAGTAGTAATTGGTACTTTAATCAATATGTTTTTTACAATCTCTATGGCATATCCGCTTTCTAAGAGCAAGAAGCGTTTCCGTGCAAGAGAGATTTATATGAAGATTGTCATCTTCGCAATGTTATTTAATGGTGGTGTTATTCCGCTGTTCATGGTAGTCAGCAAGCTTCACTTAAACAATACCATTTGGTCACTGGTTCTTCCGGGTGCCGTTCCGGTATTCAATGTCATTTTGTTAATCAATTTCTTTAAGGGTGTTCCAGAATCTCTTGATGAGGCAGCCAGAATTGATGGAGCCGGTCCGCTCACCGTTTTATTAAAGGTATATCTGCCGATTTCACTTCCGGCACTGGCAACCGTTGGCCTGTTTGCAATTGTAAATCACTGGAATGATTATTTCTCAGGACTGATTTACATGAGCAAGGCATCCATGTATCCGCTGCAGACTTATATTCAGCAGCTGACTGTCGACTTGACGCAGATTACTGATGCAGATCAGTTAAAGCAATTATCTGCATTAAATAATCGTTCCTTTAATGCAGCAAAGATTGTGGTTTCCACAATTCCGCTTTTGATTATTTACCCATTTTTACAAAAATATTTTGTAACAGGTATGGTAATTGGCGCTGTAAAAGAGTAAAATAATAACACTACAACAATGCCGGAGTGCAGGAAGATTCTGTGGCTGTAAAAAGCCATGCAAGTGAAGCAATTTTCTGCTCGCTGGCATTGTGTGATGAGAGAGGAGAGAAACAATGGCAATTCAAATTAGCCCAAATGGCCGACTGATGACCCTTCAGACAAATGATTCCAGTTATCAGATGCTTGCTGATAAAAATGGAGTGCTTCTTCATTTATATTATGGAAGCAGTATTGGTGCAGAGGATTTGTCTGATCTTATTGTTAGAAGTGATGTTGGTTTTTCTGGAAATCCAGAGGAAGCAGGACTGGATCGCACATATTCACTTGATACACTGCCGCAGGAGGTTGCTTCTAGTGGTGTAGGTGATTTTAGGGATGATTCTGTTCGTCTGGCACATCCAGATGGCAGCTGTGCAGCCGATTTTCGTTTTGAGAGCTGTGAGGTCGTATCCGGTGCATATTCGATTCCGGGTATGCCAGCACTGTATGCCACAGATAAAAAGAACAGTGAAACGCTGATCATTAAGATGAAGGAAAAGGCGTCAGGAGCAATTCTTCATTTATATTATGGTGTTTGGGAAGAGGAAAATGTAATTACAAGAACGGCAAGTTTGACTAATGCAGGTAAGGAGCCGATCTATATTGAGAAGTTTTTGTCATGCAGTATGGATATGATGGATCGTGATCTTGATATTATCAGCTTCACAGGCCGTCATGCGATGGAGCGCACAATGGAGCGCACACCAGTTACGCATATTAAGACAGAGTTTGGAAGTATTAGAGGAACATCCAGTCATCACTATAATCCGGCAATGATTCTTTGTGACCGTCATGCAACAGAGGATGCAGGAGACTGCTTCGGTTTATGTCTTGCTTACAGCGGAAGTTTTACTGCAATGGCACAGAAGGATCAAAGAGATCAGATTCGTGTTCAGATGGGTATTAATCCGTATCAGTTTCGTTGGTGCTTAACAGAGGGAGAGACATTCTTTGCACCACAGGTGATTCTTTCATTCTCTAATCAGGGATTTAGCAAATTGTCACACCAGTATCATGATATATTACATGAGCATATGTGCAGAGGTCGTTATAAGCATGAGCGCCGTCCAGTTTTGATTAATAACTGGGAGGCAACATATTTTGATTTCAATGAAGAGAAGATTGAAAAGATTGCGGCGCAGGCAGGAGAGCTTGGCATTGAGATGATGGTGCTTGATGATGGTTGGTTTGGCAAGCGTGATGATGACAACAGTGGTCTTGGTGACTGGTTTGTCAATGAAAAAAAGATTCGTGGAGGACTGCCAAAGCTTTCAGAGAAGATCCATGAAAAGGGTATGAAATTTGGTCTTTGGTTTGAGCCAGAGATGATCTCAGAGGACAGTGATCTTTACCGTGCTCATCCAGACTGGGCAATCACAATTCCAGGACGTGTGCCAAATCATTCCCGCAATCAGCTTGTGCTTGATATGACAAGAAGTGATGTGCGCGACTATCTGATGGCTCGTTTTGAAGAAATTCTTGGAAACACTAAGATCGAGTATGTAAAGTGGGATATGAACCGCAGTATCTGCGATATGTACAGCCATATTTACAAAGGTGAGCAGTCAGGCGAATGCTATCACCGCTATATACTTGGCGTTTATGATTTGCTGGAGCGTTTTGTACAGCGTTTCCCTGAGATTCTGCTTGAGGGCTGCAGCGGCGGTGGCGGACGTTTCGATGCCGGAATGCTGTACTATTCGCCACAGATTTGGTGCAGTGACAATACAGATGCTATGAACCGTCTTGATATCCAGTATGGAACATCATTCTTCTATCCGATCAGTTCAGTTGGTGCACATGTATCTGCATGCCCAAATCACCAGACAGGACGAAGCGTACCGCTTTCTACAAGAGCTGATGTGGCACTTGCCGGAAGTTTTGGTTATGAGCTTGATCTTCGTCTTCTTTCAGATGAGGAAAAGGCACAAGTAAAAGAGCAGATCAAAGAGTTCCACGACTACTATGACTTGACGCACGAGGGAGATTATTACCGTCTTACAGAGCGTGATAATACAAGCTTTACTGCGTGGGAATTTGTCGCAAAGAATAAAGAACGCGCACTTGTAGAGGTAGTAAAAAAGGATGCATGGGGCAATCCGCTTCCAGTTCATGTTACCATTAAGGGACTCGAAGACAATTCAATGTATGTCTGCAGCTTAAATGGAATAAAGCGCAGCGGAAAGACCTGGAATCATGCAGGCATAACACTTCCGAAGTTTTTGAGTGCAGGCGAGAGTATGAAATTCACGCTTACCAAGGCTTGATGTAATGTGAAATGTGAAGGTTATATTGCACCGAAATGCTTTCGTAACCTGGCTTTGTGAAATGTAACTTAAAAAAGTTTCATATTTTTGAAAAAAACACTTGACTAAATCGCAAAAGTATTCTATACTACAGAAGTCACGGCGATATAGCCAAGTGGTAAGGCGCGGGTCTGCAACACCCTTACCGCCGGTTCAAATCCGGCTGTCGCCTGTTAAGAGCTCTGAGAAATTCTCAGAGCTCTTTTTTGCGTGAAATAAAAAAACGTGTTTTTCAGCAGGTACAATTTATAACTATTACGATTCAAAAGCAGACTTGCTAGGCGCGACAATAGAGAGTGTCTGGTATGAGATATTTTTTCATCCTGAAGATGAGCATGTCTTTTGTGATATTGCAGGTTGTATCTCATGGATCTATGAGCGGCTAGAGTATGGCAATCAGAAATTTCCAGGCTTCTTTTCACTGCATTCGCTAGGCTTTATGAGAGATGAGAAGGCAGATGGTAAAAAGCGAATGATGCAGACATGGGGTCATATTCGCAGCGGATTATGTGAGATATTAAAGAATGACCAGAAAGTCCGCCCAGGTGTATTCGACCAGTAATTTACGGAAAAGCAGTTTGCAGGCTAAGAAAATTTGTTGAATAATTAGACAATGATGTCGAATTTTGTCGAATTATTATACAGGCAATTATCAATTTCGTGCTTGTGATTTCTTGTGAAGCATGATATACTAATTATAGTAACGGAGAACATATATTCACCACTAATAAGGAAAAGAAACCGAGAGATTCCTAAGTTGAGCAGTAGGAAAGAAAGGAGTTTTATGGCGATTCGGAAAAAGCAGGAGCCAAGCGAATATCAAAAAGCATTACGTAAGTTCCATAAAAAATCGTTGCCCCGGCTATTTACAAGCAAAGGCAAAACAACTTTTTGAATCAACAGGTGGGATGTATGTTGAGGTGCCGATTTTATATCGTGCCAGTCAGTACGATCACACATCAGATAATTACATTCCAAAGAAATTTGCTGATGTGTGATAAAGAAGTAGTAGAAGTGTAAAAAATTTTGCCGTTCCT
>ERZ791830.304-NODE-304-length-56862-cov-4.164487_pt1 | contig 56862 bp, 57 predicted proteins | sample MGYA00509945_ERZ791830 | MGnify/ENA primary metagenome ERZ791830 (study PRJEB30046, sample SAMN00792021) | human gut metagenome | study: EMG produced TPA metagenomics assembly of the A metagenome-wide association study of gut microbiota in type 2...
GGCAACGGCTGCGCTATATTTCTCGTTTTTCAAACTGAAGAAGTGGGGCAAAAAGGCGGCTGAGACTCGCAGGCACAATTGTGCGGTGTTGCCCTAGCTTTCGTCTCCCGGATGGGGTGACCCTGGGCGGCGGTGCTGACCGTAGAGGCCCCCACACCGGCAGCTTTCGCAATACCGGCTCTGCTTTTCTTGTTTGCTTTCAGCCATGTGGCAAGGTCAATGCGGGCTGTAGCAATGCCTTCTGTCTCCCGGATGCCCGGTTCTGACAGATTTTTGTAGAAGCTGTTAAGGTGTTGCGGGCGGATATCAGCCAGTTTCATGTGACCAATTGCCTGGTTGATACGGCCCATGAGTTCCCTATAGCGGTCAATGGTCTTGGACTTTGTTCCGCTGCGTTCTTTCAATTCCAGCACATAGGCGGCATATTCTGCGAACGTCTGGCGGTTGTCCAGCACAAAGCCTTGCTCAATACTCCGTTCAAAATCCGTGGCGGCTCTCTGGACAGCTTTATCAATTTGCCTGGGTGGTCAATAGGTCTGCCTGTGGCGGATGCGCTTCCCCTGGGTGTCGAAACCGGAATAGACGGTGATCCGGTAGGTGATTCCATTCTTGCCGACTTGCTTTTCAATCGTTGCCATTGGTTGCCCTATCCTCCTTGTTGCGTTCCACAGCCCTGCTGTATGCACTCATACGGGAGACAATATCTTCCCCGTCAGGAACGGATTGGTTTTTCTGTGCGTATGCTCTACTCTGTGCATCCATCCACTCTTGTTTTCGCTTTTGTGGGCTTTCGTGGTATCTTTGTTCAAATCTCCCCGCCATGCGTTCTGCCAATTTAGCCGTGTAAACATTCAGCACACATGGTTTGTCGTCTCCTTTCAGAATGTTTGTGTGGTAACTTCATTCTACCAGAGACCGGCAAGCCGTGTCTACTTTTTTATGACCTTTTCAATTTGCGCAATTTATTATACCTTATCCAGAAAAGGGACTGTTGCAAAACTTTCGTTTTGCAACAGTCCCGAAATAGAGAAAGCAAAAGATCTCTTTTGAAAATAAGTCAGGTGCAGGGTTTTCTATTGTTCCAGCAATTGTCATTGTTCACATTTTTCAAGTATTTGTTCAACAATTTGAAGTGTATACTTTCCGTCTTCACCTGTCGCAATCGGGTTTGTATCAGCGATAATAGCGTCAATTACTTCTTTATGCTGACGGTAGCCAAACTGCGTTTGCGCCAACTGTGGGAACACAATATCCGCAGGTTTGTCGCCCATACCGTCTACTGCAAGCGCACCGTAACCTGTCCGCAGATACAGGCTTCCCTTACTGCCGTGTATCTCCATAACAAACCGATTGCAGTTCCATGGCTGTATCCAACTTATGTGATGCGATACTCTTGCTCCGTTTTTTAGTATGTATTCAGCAATGGCCCAGTCCTCGTTGTTTGGTTCGATTATTTCGCCTTTAATACTTCTGCTTTCAATTCTGCGGCCCTTGCTTGCATGTTCTACTTCAGCAAAATCTCCGAGCAGATAACGAATAATATCAATCCCATGTACTCCGACATCGATGATTGCTCCACCTTTTCCGCAGAGTTCTTCGTTATACTGCCAAGTTGAATAATTGCTTCCGGGCAGTGAGTTGCGCAGATAACAAAGATATATGTCGCCAAGTCCTCCGGACTGAATATAGTTTTTTGCCCATACAGATTCTTCAAAGTATCTGTGCATAAAACTTGCGAACAACTTGACATTGTTTGCTTTCGCCGCAGCAATCATTTCCTCACATTCCTGAACCGTTCTTGCAAACGGTTTTTGGACAAAAATATGCTTACCGGCTTTCGCGGCTTCAACGGCTATCGGACAGTGAAGATAGTTTGGCGTAAGAATCATCACAAGATTAATATCGTCACGATGAATGGCTTCTTTATAATCTGTACAAACATCGCCGAAACCTTCCGCTCTGAATTCTGCCTTTTCTCTCACGATGTCACAATATACCCGAATATCTGCCTGTGGAATCAGTCGCAATGCATTAATATGATATGAGCTTATTTCTCCGCAACCTATTACTGCAATTCCAACTTTCTCCATATTGAACCTCCTTAATGTGCATTGTCAATGCCATCCACTAACGTTTGATGAAATTTTTCCGAGAAAAAAGCGGAGTAAACGACAGATACTGCACTAATCAGGAAGAGATGCTCCTGTCTGTCTGAGACGATAACCTTAACTCTTTTAGCTGCACTGTTCGGCATATTCTGTACCGCTTCTTTAATTCGCTCCGCAGCTCCCTCAAAATAGTTGAAGTACCGACCTACAAGTACCATAACATCCGGATTGTAACAGTTCAGCGCATTTACAATTCCGCGCTTCATCCAGTATTCCGTGTAATTAATCTCAGTATCAATTACAAGTTCATCTTTATTTTGATAACTCATAACAACTTGATCCAGAGACATCGTCCGGTATTTGGGAGATTTCTTTACTAGCTCATTTTTGAGTGTCTCAATAGATGTCAAAACATCCCAACACCCAATATTTCCACAACTGCAAACCGGTCCGTTGGGGTCTAGCATCATATGCGTAGTGCTGATGCCGGAATTAAAGCCGTAGTAGACCTGTCCTTCCACAGCAAGTCCGACACCGACACCGCGTTCCACGCATACACACATAAGTACTTTTGGGCTCAAATCTTTATATTTGCGCAACATATGAACCGTTACTGCACGGGCGTCATTCTCGACAAAAGTAGGTATACCCAGTTTTTCCGAAAAGTATTTTCCGATTGGGACATTCTGCCATCCTCTTAATGTTGCTGAATAGGACAGCTCTCCCTTTTCGGTATCTACCAGACCCTTCATCACAATCCCGCAGCCAATTACGTTTCTTGTCTGACCATTACGCAGCTTCCATTCTTCTATCAAATGTCTGCAATTTTCAATGATGCGGTCAAAAAGGCCGAACGGGTCTTCCGTAGAGTCGATGTCGATGGAAACCATATCCATCAAATTCCCGTGAAAATCCGCTATTCCTATTTCAACAAGATTATAGCTGAAATAAACAGCTAAAATATTGGTGGAATCCCCGTTGATTTGAAGCAGTACCGGCTTCTTGCCGCCCTGTCCCGTTGACCTGCCGAGACCGACTTCTTGAATCCATCCTGCGTTAATAAGCTCCTCAACAATAGTAGATACCGAAGATTTGCTCATACCAATCTTTTCCGCAATGCCAGCCCGCGATACGGTGCCAAGTTCATCAATCAATCTTATCACAGTCAGTCTGTTTGCAGACTTGATACTTCCATTGTTAATCGGCCTATCTTTCATTTTCAAACCCTCATCAATCTGTGCTTAATTCTTCCGCATCAACATCGGTTCTCTTATTGAGCAATGATCCTTCCGGTGCTTTTATCGGACCAAACCTGAGAGGATCGTTCGTGTCTTCCATCCATTTATCCAGCAACGCTGACATTTTTTCATGGATTTCCGTGTATTCCCGAATAGATGCAAGATTATTTCTTTCAAGAGGATCCGCATACAAGTCAAACAAATATTCCCGCTCTTTTTCAAATTCCAGACACTCATGTGCCAGAAGAAATGTTTTTGCGCTGGATGCATCGATGTTGCTTTTGATTACTGTTAAGTCGTCATCGTATTCTTTGATGTACTTGTATCTCTTTGTTCTGACTGCTCTCACAGGCTCATATACCGTATGAAAATTAATTTCGGAATATACTTGATCACGTACTTCCGTTCCTTTTTCAAACATAGGTAACAGGGATTCTCCCTGAAGCCACTCCGGTTTGGTAATATTTAGTATATCACATATTGTTGGAAAAATGTCAACCTGTGATACTAAAAAATCTAGCACCTGTCCTTTCTTTTTGTTCTCTGGATAATCAACGATGAGGGTGACTCCGGTGCCAGCATCGAATAATGTACACTTCATATTCGGAAGAGCAAGACCGTGATCCGTTGTGAAAATGATAACAGTGTTTTCTTTTAGACCATTCTGCTCAATTTCCACAAGCACCTTGCCTACAATATCGTCACAAACGGATGCCGAATACATATAATCTGCCATGTCTTCCCTGTTTTCTGGCGAGTCGAAAATGCCAGGTGGTGGCAAGACATATCTTGCATCAATATTCTTGCCATGTTTCGGATAGACACGATGTGTATTAAAACATCCAAATGAAAGGAAGAACGGTTTCTTATGTTCTTCACGCAAGAATTTACATACTATTTCGCAATTATTCCTATCAAACACTTCCGAGTCAAAATTGATTTCTCCCATATTATAATTCTGGGAGCCCAATATACGACTGTATCCCAGCATATCAGCGTTCGGTGCCTCATGCTGAATGCCACATAAGACAGTATCCATTCCGTGATTTTTGAAATACGATGCCATATGGTGACTGTAGTCATCCATCACAAATCCCCGATGCGCCAAACCAAACATGCCGCATGAATGAGGATATTGTCCCGTCATTAGCGCTGCTCTGCTAGGAGAGCAGGTTGGGCACGCAGAAAAAGCGTTTCTAAAAAGAGTTCCTTTTTTTGCGAACTCCAAAATATGGGGACTGGGAATCGGGTAGCCGTACGGTTGGAAATAACGACCCGAATCGTGCGTATGTATGCAAATAACGTTCATATCCACCAACCTTATTTTGCTGCTTTTCTATAAATCTCTTCTACTACTTTGATGCAGGCAATTCCATCGCTTGCACCGGGTTTTTCCTTTTTATCGTTTATGATGACATCCGCAAATGCCTCATGATGATTGATTCCGATCGGTTCATGCCTGATTTGCGGTGTCATCCAAACCGGAGCCGTTTTGCCATCAGCACGACACACGGTTAATGTGCCCATTGCACCTCTCAGGAAAATAGAGCCGTTACTGCCAAAGATCTCCATTGAGAACCGATCTGCGATAGACCAGTGTGGCCAACTGATCAGATGATTTACTGTTACGCCGTTTTCCGTTCTGTAGATTACAGAAGCGTGATCCTCATTGTCGGGCTCAATTTCTTTCCCGTTAGAAATTACAGTCTTTCTGTATCGTCCGATATCCGCATACAGAACAGTATCTACTTTACCGATTAAATAATTGACCAAATCGATTCCATGTACACCAATGTCAACCACGCAGCCGCCGCCAACATTTTCTCTCGAATAGAACCATTCGCTTAATGTCGAAGTGGCACCAGGCGCATTTAGAACTCTTGCCATCTCCACTTTACCGATGTAGCCCTCTTCAATCAGCCGCTTTGCTTCTGCGATGCCAGTCAGGTATCTATGCATAAAGCTAACAACAAGTTTGACTCCATTGTCCTTACAAGCTGCTTCCATCCGTCTGCATTCTTCTAGATTCCTGCCCATAGGCTTGGTAATAAAAACATGTTTTTTGTGGTTAGCCGCAAGAACAGTTAACTCGCAGTGATTATAATTAGGTGTAAGAATAATGACTGCTTCAACATCCTCACGCTTAAGAAGCTTCTCTGCGTCCAGATATGTATCCTCTTCCCGGAGGCCAAACATTTCAGCTGCAAATATTGCCCTTTCGGGTATCAAATCACAGACGGCAACCACTTTGCAGCTTGGAGCCTGACGGAGAGCCGGCATATGATACTGTCTTGCAATTGCGCCGCAGCCGATTATTCCGATCTTTACTTCTTTCTTCATATACCCGTCTCCTTAGAAGAATACTTCTTTTCCGGTGGCAGCTGCCTCATATCCCTTGAGAATTAGGTTGAGAGCTGCCTTTCCTTCCTGAATCCCAGACGGAAATTCATCACCTGTAAGCAAGCAGTTGATAAATGTTTTTGCAACTTCAGCATGAATGTTTTTGAACACGGATGGCACTCTGGGATATTGCCAGCCCGCCATCTCAGATTTATTACTGTAAATCTGCACAGAGAAATTGCTCTCCCCGTTTACCTGCGTAGAAGCGCAGTCGTTAAACTGTTGGATAATAGTGCCTTCCCTTCCGTAAATTTCCGTCGTATTTGTTGCAGCAGCAAATGTCCACGAAGACTGCATTGTTGCAAAAACATTGTTTTTGAAGCGAATAATGGCAACGCCTTCCTCTTCAACCTCGAATCCGTTCTTGCTTTCAGGGATAAATGCCTGAATACTGACAGGCTCTCCCAACATCCAAATTAGGAAGTCTGCCGCGTGGATACCTTCGTCAATAAATGCGCCGCCTCCCGCCAGTTCTTTTTTAATAATCCAGCTAAGGCGCTGGTCTGACAAGCCATTAGCAGCCCATCCGATTCCGTGTCTTTTCCGGATCGAGGTAATTTCTCCAATTGTGCCGTTATCCAACAGCGATTTGATATATTTGTTGCCTGGATCTACTCTCATGGGGAATCCCTGCATCAGACGAACACCGTTCTGCTTAACTGCTTCGGAAATCACATCACATTCCTTCAGCGACAGTGCTGGTGGTTTCTCGCATAGGATTGCCTTGCCCGCTTTTGCTGCAGCCACAATAAGCTCCGCATGCTGTGAAGTTTCAGCACAAATACCTACCGCATTGATGTCTTCGTTTGCAAGAAGGCTTTCTAACGACTCATAGCTGGCAATTTCAAACTGTTTTCCCCATTCAGCACCTCTGTTGGAATCACTGTCCCAAACAGCGCACAGTTCTACGCGCGGATCATTCTCCCATGCTTTTGCCCATAAGTCTGCGTGCGGATGCGCCACACCTAACATACCTATTTTTATCATATTATTACCTACCATTTATCTATGTGCTCTTTCGTAACCTCGAATCGCAATGTCCCGAGATCTTTTCAGTAACTTACCCATATGCTGTTTATCATGCCATGCTTCAACTCCGTGGCAGGAAATATTGTACCAACCGGAAAATCCTTCCGACTCAAAATCGGAAATCATCTTGTCAAAGTCGATTTTTCCGCCGCCGGGCATCTGTTCATCTCCGTTGCCGAAAGCCCTGTCAGATTCCGGAAAACGGAATTCCTTCTTAACATCCCAAAGATACAACATGAATACCTGCTCCGGCGGAAGAATTCTAAATACATCTATAGGCGTATAGCCGCGTGCATAGGAATGGGATGGGGCAATTACAAATTCAGAACCCGTCTGAGCAAGTCCTGTTCTGTAAATCTGATTCAGATACTCATTGAATGTGTAGCAGTGAGGAACTTCGATGCAAACCTTCATGTCGAGAGTCGCAGCAAATTTCGCCTCCTCCCGCAGTTTTGCGAGATAATCATTAAAGCTTCCTCCCGGATTCCCAAAAACAACACTTTTAGGACTTAAGTTTGTCATATTATCCGGCCAGTCAACAGATTGTGCCGGTTCAAAAATCACTCTCTTAATTCCAAGTTCTTTAGCAAATTCCATTGCGCGATGGCGTTTTTCATCCGACATCAGAAAAGCAGTCATTGAGATTGCTTCTATGCCACTGTCTATCAGGATTTGCTTTATATGATTGGGATCGTCTTTTTCGGTATTTGCATGCTGACAAATTGCCTCGCAGCACCAAAGGTCTACGTAGTCAATTCCCGTCTTTTTGATCTCTTCCAGTGCCTCTTCCAGCGAAAACGATGCATACAGGTTCGTACCACAACACAGTTTCATATTGCCTCCTACCACCACTTAATCATATCCGTGACATAGCTTCTCATCTTAATGAATTCTGGACTTGAAATGTCTCTCGGTCTTGGAAGATCCACCTTTATATCCTCTTTTACCGACGCTGGTTTCTGTGACAAAACCAAAATTCTGTCTGCTAGATACACAGCTTCCTCTGTGTTATGTGTGATAAAAAGGACCGTGCTTCCAAGCTCTTTCCAAAGGCGAATTACCTCGTCCTCAAGATAGAATCTGGTCTTAATATCCATCTGCCCGTAAGGTTCATCCATAAGCAGCAGATCTGGGTTCATTGCAAACGCGCGCCCGATTACTACTTTTTGTTCCGTGCTGCTTGAGAGCTGCTGCGGGTAGGTGTCCATTTCATTTTCCAATCCCATCAGCTTTGCAATTTCCTGAACTCGGGTTTGAATATAGCTCTTTGGATGTTTCTTCATTTTTAGAGAAAAGCCCAAATTCTCTTTTACCGTGAGCCAAGGGTATGCAGTGGGTTCCTGAAATACGAACGCAAGATTATGCTTTCTTGGATCCGCTTTTTCTCCATCAACAAGTATTTCTCCCGATGTCGGTTCGATCAAGCAAGTGAGCAGATTCAGAAATGTTGTCTTTCCGCAACCGGTTGGTCCAACGACACACACGAATTCTCCCTTTTCAATTTGGAAATTACAGTCTTTGAGCACTTCCAGTTCTCCGAAGCTCTTGCAAAGATTGCGAACTAATACTTTCGTCGTATTTTCAGCCATCTTATTCTCCCTGCTCCTCTTTTCCGCCAAGATCCATATCCATCATCTCCCCGATCATAGCCCTTCTGCGGAGAAATTCATCACTTACATAGTCCCTCGGACGTTCCATATCTGACAAATCAATAATCGATTTCACTTTAGCAGGTTTCTTTGTAAAAAGAATAATTCGGTCCGCCAAATATATCGCTTCTTCAATATTGTTGGTTACGAAAATAACCGTTCTCTTTTCTTTTTTCCAGATTTCCAGAATCTTCTCCTGCATCGCATATCGGGTCTGAGCATCCAGTGCGCCAAACGGTTCATCCATCAAAAGCACCTGCGGATTCCCTGCGTATGCTCTGGCAATACCGACTCTTTGCTTCATACCGCCGGATAACTGATGTGGGTATGCCTTTTCAAACCCTTTTAAGCCGACCAAATCAATAAAGTATTTCGCCCTATCAATCTGTTCACTTTTCGGTATTCCTCTGTACTTCATTGAAATTCGGACATTATCAAGTACTGTCAGCCACTGCAGCAGAGCAACTCGCTGGAATACCAGACTGATTCGTCCGTCTGGTTCGGATACTTCCTCATCGTCAAGGTGAATTTTTCCAAGCGTCGGTTTTTCCAGTCCCGAAATCATGTTGAGCAACACGGTCTTTCCGCATTGCCCAGGGCCCAAAAGAACTAGAAATTCATTCTCGTTTACATCAATGGAAATATCATCAACAACCAGATTGTGTGTCTTTGCAGTTGCAAAGCACTTGGTTATATTTCTCAGCTTTAATTTAGGTCTGTCCGCCATGGACTCAACTTCCTTTCAATTATCGTAAATACGGTTGACATCAGTGCACCAATAATACCGATAAATATGATGGAAACCATAACCAGCGCGATATCATCGCTGTCCGATCCGCGGGTTACAAGCATACCGAGTCCGCTGTTTGCGGATATCATCTCGGCTGCGAGTACGACGCCCCAACCGGTTGTCAGTGCCGTTTTCAAACCTGCCATAATGGACGGCAAAGCGGACGGCAGGACAATATCCACAACCATTCTGATTTTCTTCGCGCCAAACAATCTGCCAACCTGCAGGTTTTCTTTTTGTGCGAGGTATATTCCAGAATAGGTGTTAACTACTATTGCAGTAAATGTTCCAATAAATACCAGAATGATTTTTGGCGTTTCATATATTCCGAACCAAACCGTAATAAGCGGAACCCACGCAAGAGGCGGAATAGGCCGGATCAATTCAAAAATAGGCTGAAATATTGCTCTAAAGGTCTTATTCCATCCAATCATTGTGCCAAACGGAATTCCAATAATTATCGCGTATAACAAACCTTGTAATACTCTTTTCAGGCTTGCCCAGGCATGTCCGAACATAGACAATTTCGCCACAGGATGTTCTATTGTGGAGATATATTTTTCCGCAACTTTAATGGGTCCGGGTAAATAATCCCCGTGCGTGCGGGAAAAAGAAGACCACAAAATTATCAGCAGTGTTAATGAAAGTATAGACAGGAGATTCAATGCAAAGTCTTTTGCATTCTGTTTAAAAAGTCTTGTTTTCATTGTCTCCACCTCAACACTACTCTTTCCAGTTTATTCAGAAGCGCAAACAGGATAACGCCGATCAATCCTATTACAACCATGCCACACATAATAAGATCAATCTTGAGAAACTGTCTACCAAACAGAATCATATAGCCCAAACCGCTATTTGCCGCAAGCATTTCAGCCGCAACCAGGGTGGACCATGAAATACCAAGTGCCACTCTCCAGCCGGTGAACACCATTGGCATGGCAGACGGCACACCGACATTTAGAAAAATTCTCCAGTAACTTGCACCGGATGTGCGAGCAACATTGATCATTGCTCGGTTCGTCAATTTAATGCCCGCATAAGAATTTAGCACGATTGCCACAAATGCAGACAAAAAGATGATAAAGGATTTTGCCGCTATTCCTATACCCAACACAGCAATCATTACCGGAATCCAGCTTACGGCTGGAATAGGTCTTACAAGATTAAAAACTGGCTTTACAAACTTGTCCACCGGTTTGTACCATCCCATAAGCAGTCCAAGCGGAGTCCCTATAACCACCGCAAGTCCGAATCCGGTTAATGAAAGCTGCATACTGGACGCAATGTGTTGAAACAGCGTGCTACCGTCCGGAGTTTTGGAAGAAAGTTTATGTATGAACATGGATATTACTTGAGTGGGCATTGCCACATACCGAACATCCACCAGCTTCAGTCTGACAATCAATTCCCATACGATCAGCGCAGTAAGCACACTCACCGCGGAGATAACGCCTGCACGTGTCTTTTCTCTTTTCAGCTTTTTCCGTTCTTTTCTGATTTCCTCATTAAGCTCGGCTGTCATCATAGGTAATCTTCCTTCCAATACTATTCGCGGTTACACGCTGAAATTTTGGTTTAGTTGCTCAGGCCGGACACATAGTCACTTGTCATCAGGTTAGAAGAGATGGACTTGAAATTCTCAACTTCTGCATCCGAATAAGTTCCCTGATTCTTGAAATACTCCATAATTGCAATGAAAGAATTCCTGATTTTGCTCTCACCAGAAGCGTCCTGGGCCATATACTCCTGAACTTCTTCAACAGTGTGATAGGGGATGGCATCGAGAACTGCCTTGCACTCTTCTCTGGTGTTGGTGACACCATTGTCTGTGAGCAGTTCCAGATAGTAGTCCAGAGCCTTATCAGGATTTGCGTTAATCCACTTCGTAGCTTCGTAGTACACGCCAACAATAGCTTTGACAAGTTCGGGATCTTCATTTACAGCCTTATCGCTTGCAATCAGTACGGAGGGAGCGTCACTGCCAACATCGTAACTGGTAGCTGCCTTGACCCAGCCTTCCTTTTCAGCAGCGGCGGAGAACGCCAGCCACTGAATAACTGCATCTCCTTCACCTGCTTTGAAAGCAGTTGCAGCTGCGGGAACGGCCATATTGGTTACGGATACATCTTCACCGGAGAGGCCAAGCGCATCAATTGCGCAAACAAGTGCATAATGACCGGTTGTGCCGAGCGGGCCGAGTACATTGATGCCCTTCCAGTCTTCGATAGTACCATAAAGCTCAGGATAACCGTCAATATTACCCTTTCCAGAAAGCGCGATGGGGCTGTCTGCTCTGACGAAAATATCAACCATCTTGTCATCAGACATGCAGGTACCGACAACATGAAGGTTCATGGTCATCATCGCATTAATCGTAGGGGGAATGCCGCAAGCGCCTACAGACCAAGCATCGGTTGCAAGTGCTTCAATCTGGGGTGCGCCGCCAGTGTATACAAGGAATTCCGGATCAATGCCAGCCTTCTCAAACAGCCCTTCCTGCTTTGCTACGTAGAACGGAAGGCCGTTAGAGGCGGTTTGAATGCTAATAGTGACTTTTTCCAGTTCATTCTTTGCGGTGCCTTCATCAGCTCCCTGTGATCCCTTCTCTGCGGATTCATTTGCAATGTTGCATGCAGACAGCACAGAAACCGTCATGAACACAGCCAGAAGAATCGCCAACAGTTTTTTTACCTTTTTCACAGTTTGTTCCTCGCTTTCATGAATTATTTTATGTCTAGTTAGTTCGTTCGGCGAACGAACTAACTAACTATATTATACTGTATTTTTTTCCCATGTCAAGATATATTTTCTTTTTTTGGGGGGCACCGTTTAATTTTTCCTCACCAGCTCCCAACTGCTGAATCTGTTTCATCCGGATTACTTCTGCCTGGCTGCTGAAATTTCGTCCACCGGGACTTATCATATCCATATCTTCCTGTACTCCACTTCTCCTATTCGGTTCAGTTCGGTCAAGAATCGGTTTCCTACCGCCCATATCGAACCGGCAAAAGGAAGCTGCCTTCAGAATCGGGAATATGTCCGTAAAGACGGAAAGTGGAAAGGCACCGATAAGGCTGATACCAGTGTGGAAGGTTCGTTCCAGGAGTTTGGATTGATGCCCAGTGAGGCAGATGAAAAGAGTCCCAAGAATGCCGCTGTGATCCAACATGTGAAAGACGGTTTGACCAATGCGGAAATCATTGCCTTGGATCCCAGTTATGCATTCAGAGGGCGGGATATCGATCAACTCCGTCAGGATATTTGCTACGCACCGTTTCGGAAGATCCTCCGGAATGTAGAAGTTCACTATCTCTATGGTGATAGCGGTACCGGCAAGACCAGGAGCATTTTCGATAAGCACCCCATGGAAGACATCTGTCGCATTACCAATTACGCACCCAGGGGCGTAACCCAGTTTGATGCCTATACCGGTCATCCTGTTCTTGTATTTGAAGAATTCCATTCCCAGATCCCCATTACCGCGATGCTGAATTATCTGGACATCTATCCCGTTATGCTTCCGGCTCGTTACTACGACCGGGTAGCTTGTTATACCACCGTGTATATCACTTCCAACATTCCTCTGGAGCAGCAGTACACCGAAATCCAGAGGAGCAAGCTGGAGACCTGGCACGCATTTTTGAGACGCATTAACACCGTAACCGAGTTCCGTAGGGACGGACTCATCCGCGAGGTACACTATGAAAGCAACGAAAACCCCTAACAAAAACGACTGCACCAAAATCGGTCTGGGGAGGATCCTCCCCAGACTGGACTCCACCTCCGACGCGCCTGGGAAACTGATTTTTCTGGTCCTGTATATCCTGGGAGCAATCCTGATCTGGAATACCCAGGCAGACATCGCAGCATCCACTGAGAAGATTGAGTATATCTCTCCCATTGCAGAGTTCGCAGCCAAGAATATATTTGTCACTTATCTGATCGTAGCAGGCATTGCCGTCACCATACTCATTCTGACTCCCATTGGTAAGCGATCCGTTCAGGATCAGCTAAAAAGTATCGGACTTGTCAATCACGCTGAAGCTGTACCGGAACTGAAATCCAAACGTAAAGATAAAAAGAATCCCAGAATCTCCATCTGGGAATTCACCTCCCAGGGTATTCCTCTGAAGGTCTGGAAGGACAAGAAGGAAGCAATTGAAACAGCACTGGACATCACCATTGCCAAAATAAAAAATGGGTCTGGTAAGAGCAGAGTGCTTATCCACGCAGTTCCTGCAGTCAGTGATCTGCCTGATCTGATTAAGTGGAAGGATAAGTACCTTTCCACGCAGTCCTTCATGCTGAATCTGGGTGAGAGTTTCACCGGGTCTGTTACTGTGGATCTGGCACGAGTTCCACATATCCTGCTGGGGGGCGCCACCGGCAGCGGCAAGAGTGCGCTTCTGAAACTACTGCTCATGCATGCAAATAAGAAAGGCGCCCATGTCTGCATCGCTGACTTCAAAGGAGGTGTGGACTTCCCTCCAGTCTGGCATAAAGAGTGTCGCATGTGCTTTGAGGAACAGTCTACACTGGAACTGCTGACTGAACTGACCGAGGAACTGGAACGCAGAAAGCAGCTGCTCAAAGCCGCAGGACTCCCCAACATTGACCATTACAATGCAGCCACCTGAGAGAACCTGCAGCGGTATATTTTCGCCTGTGATGAACTTGCCGAGATGCTGGACAAAACCGGGCTAACAAAAGAACAGAAAGAAATCGTGATCAAAATCGAAGGTCTGCTTGGTACGATTGCAAGACAGGGACGAGCCTTTGGTATTCATCTGATCCTGGCAACCCAGCGTCCCGACTCCGCTATACTGAACGGTCAGATCAAGAACAACATCAATTGTCGGATCTGTGGCAGAGCCGATAACGTTCTGTCCATGATTATCCTGGATAAGACCGACGCAGCAGATCAGATCCCGGAAGATGCCCAGGGGCGTTTCATTCTCCAAGGCGGAACTATATTCCAGGCATACTGGTTTGAGGACAGTAGCTTATAAGAAATGGAGACACCGAAATAACCACTGCACCCGATAAGGTGCCGGTTCATTTGAAGGTCACATTGACCATCCGAGAAGCAGCCGAATACAGTAATATTGGCATCAACAAGATAGGCAGTTTGCTCCGGACACCCAACTGTCCCTTCGTCCTCTATGTCGGCACCAAGAAATTAGTCAAACGTAAGGAATTCGAAGAATTCCTTAGCCAAAGGCTGATTATTTGAATACGGTGCGCACCAAAAACGCCGAAAGATATTGAAAAATATGCGAAATTATGATAGAGTAAGGTGTCGTGATGAACTCGCGTTTCCGGCTCTACGGAAAGGAGTTCATTAAATGGGCAAAAATCTAAAAGGCAAAGAATGCGGCAAGGGTATCTGCCAGAGAAAAGACGGTAAGTTCTCCGCAAGATATTCAGCCAAGAACGGCGCCAGACGGGAGAAGCACTTTGATACCCTCCCGGAAGCCCGCAACTGGCTGGCAGACGCACAGTACGAAGACAAGCACGATGTTTATAACCCCTCCTCCGGAATGAATCAGAGGTTCCCTGGCAAGCTAGAATTGGTGCACTGACGAAAAATTTGTGCGGAATTGGTGCGGAGCTCACCCCCCGAATCTAAAAAACCATTGCAAATAAAGGAGTTTTGAAATATATGAAATTAGGTATTGTTGGAAATTACCTATTTTCATATCTCCATAATTCTTGATAAGCATTCATATTCCTCATTTTCCAGAACTTTTCCGCTTTATATCTTCATGTACTTTTATATAATTCCATGGTAATTTGGTGCGGAATTGGTGCGGCGAATGAGGTACAACTTTTGGGAAACGGGTTCACCACGGAAAAGTTTGTCAGAAATTTAAGACACAATCGTGCGTAAAAGCCGGTGTATCGTGATTAGGCGATACACCGGCCTTTTCATATTACCGCATGACTTTTTCCATTAAGGACGCATAGCTGTCCACAACATCATAGACCACATTTCCATTGCTGATAGCTTTGAAATGCTCTCTTGCGCAGTGGATTTTGGATTCCTCAATGAGCCGGAGCTGCATGGAGGACATGGAGCCCTTAGTCTCTGCCACAAAGTAGATGTGTTTTACTGTACCCTCATAGAAAGCAATCGCCCAGTCCGGATTATAGTGTCCAACCGGTGTCGCAATATAGAAGCTGTCCGGCAGTTTCACATAAACCGCAACATCTGTATTCGTATCCAGGTCCGCCGCAAAATCGCGCTCGTTCGTGGAATCATACACAATATGGTCATATAAATGCCGCTGCGCTTTCATTGCATTGGTACCCAGTTTCCCCTTGATGGTCGGTTCCGTAAAGATGTCCGTGTCGTAGCGCTCCTCCAGCATATTATAGGTGATATGCTGAATAATCGCGGTTGCCTTTTCGTCGTTGATCAAGGCCGCTGCCTTGATAATGAATTCTTCCGGATTGAACTTGAATTGCTCAAAAACGGATTTTTCGATTCCGGTCAGGATTGCGACAACTGCCTTTCGTGTTAATCCGGATTCTCCAACCAATTTGCCGACCAGATCATACTTCACGCTGTTGTTGGTGCGGATTCGCTTGCTGCTGTCATAAGTAGAAGACTTTGACTTCGAGAATGCACTTCCGTCAAGAAGCGAGTCCTTTGACTTGATCTCCTCCATTGCGCCGGTTTCAACTTTGAAGAAGATTTTCGGCACATGAAGATTCCTGTTGATGGAAGCAATCGCCTTGTTTACAAGCTCATCCGTGTCAAAATCAACCACATATACAGATTTCGGACTAATGCGGTTCCAGAGGGCCTTGAACTCCGGCATAGCCAGTTTATCTGGATTGACCTGCAGCTCAACATTCTTGTCACGGGCATTCTCCGGCTGCATAGCGCGGCTGTCATAGACGGAATCCAGGATCGCGATTACGGAATCGCGGCTGTCCGCCACTTCCTCCGCAACCTGAATCGCGCCGTTTGCTTTGTCGGCATAATATTTGTCAGTCAGTACACCGCGCTTGACATATCCGTTGGCGATCAAATCCTCAAAGATTGCCTGAGCAATATCGCCATCCACAACCTGTTCGTTGCCTCTGGCATCCACAATGACCTTGCCCTTGAAGAGGTCGGCAGTAACCGCCACAGGGCGTCCGGCAACCGCATCGGCAAGCTCACTTTGCAAGCCTTTTGCAAAGCTGTCATAGCTCTCGCTGGCAATGACGGTCAGAAGATTGACGGAATGCACATCGTTTCCAAGGATATTTGCATCCATACGCTCGCCGTCCTGATTGACACACAGGCGCAGACCGCGACCGACCTCTTGCCGCTTGCGAACCTCGCTGCTGCTCTGTTTCAGCGTACAAATCTGGAACACGTTCGGGTTGTCCCAGCCTTCGCGCAGTGCGGAGTGCGAGAAAATGAAACGCACCGGGGACTTTTGGGGATCTCGATCCAGAAGCAGTTCCTTGTTCTTCATGATCAGGTCATAGGCGTCAATATCATCGGATGTGCCTTCCTTCTTGTCGGAAAGCTTGCTGTCGGTCATCTTGCCCTTTTTGTCAACGGAGAAGTAACCGGCATGGGTGTCATGGGCGGAAATCGCATCCAGATACCGAATATAATCCTCGTCTCCGATTTCTCGCTGCATGGAACTGAGAATATCGCTGTACTCTTCCTCAAATATATCGGCATAAATACCATTGGACGGATGTCCCGCCTCGTCGTACTGCTTGTACTTTGCAACCTCGTCGATGAAAAACAGCGACAGAACCTTGATGCCTTTATGGAAAAGCTGACGCTCCCGCTCCAAGTGAGAAAGAATTGTTTCGCGGATCTGAATGCGTCGGAGCTGGTCTTCGCTGACCTTACCGATCACATCTCCGGCAAAGATTTTGATACCGTTCAGGAACTCTACGGAGTTGTCGCGTCCGTCGATAGACTTGACCACAAAGCCTTCCTTATACTCGTCAAGCTTGCCAGACTCGCCGGAGTTGTCATAGAGGTTGTAGCCAATACCGACCGTGGCGGTTTTCTTGCGAAGTCCCTTTACTCCAATGTAGTCAAACTGAATGGTCGCTGTCGGGTCAGCTTTAGAAAGATTGATGCTTTCCAGATAGACAAAGCCTTCGGTTGCCGTGCCGCCAGACTCTGTGATGCCTTTAACGGCAATTTTCTTGACCAACCGCTTGTTGTACGCCTCCATTGCATCGAGGCGATAAACCATGTTATAGATGCTGTCCGACTTGTGTGTTGCGGAATAGCGCAGCGTCAGCAGCGGGCAAAACTCTTTCAGCCGTTCCTTGGTCTGCTTGCCTTCCACAGACTGCGGCTCGTCAATAATCAGGATTGGATTCGTCTTTGCGATAATATCAATCGGGCGGCGGGAACGAAACTCGTCCAGCTTCATATAAATGCGCCGCGCGTCCTTACCCTTGGCATTGAACGCCTGAGAGTTGATAATCATAACATTTATGGAGCTATCCGACGCAAAGCGGTCAATTTCCGTGAGCTGGGCAGAATTGTAGATGAAGAACCGGATTTTCTTGCCGTATTCCTCCGCAAAATGCTCCTGGGTCACCTGAAAGGACTTATAAACGCCCTCGCGGATGGCAATGCTCGGCACGACCACAATGAACTTGCTCCAGCCGTAGTGCTTGTTCAGCTCATACATGGTCTTGATGTAGGTATAGGTCTTGCCGACGCCGGTTTCCATTTCAATCGTCAGATTATAACGACCTTCCAGCTTATCCGACGGCTTGATCTGATTGGTACGCTGCACCTTTTGCAGATGTTCCAGAATCAGCTTATCAGAAAGCTCCGGCACAATGCGCTCGTTGCGCCAGCCGGTGAAATCGGTGTCATCCGTCACAGATTGCTGACCGAAGCCCCTGTCCATCAGATAGGTAGGTGTCAGATACGGCTGTCCGGCGAAAACGTCAACAACTGCTTTTGCCGCATCCGCTTGGAATTTTTGATGTTTGAATTGGAGTTTCATCTATCTACGCCCTCATAAACTTACAATAACGAGACCAACTGAAGGAAAGCTCTCTTCCGGTGCTGACACTTTGCGGATTTTTGAATCGGTCAGAAGCCTTCTGACCAATTTGCTCATCTCCATATGTAAGAAATTGCCGGTTGCGATTTCCCATTTGAAAAACCGAAGCACCGTTTCGGAAATCTGCATTTTTCATCAAATCACCCTCACACGCTTTGTAATATCGTTGGCATCCTCTGGCATATAGAGCTTGAAAATCTCGAACACGTTGATTTTCTCCGGGCTGGACGCAAAGCCGGAATCCCGGAAGACGGCGCGAAGCGGCTTGCGTTTGGCGATCTCTTTTACCACGCTTTCGGGAATATTCGCGTCAAAACAGGCGATCAGGTCGCCGTCGTTGTAGGTGTGGACGGTGCAGCCGTCGATTTTCTCGGATTTGTACGGCAGGGACAGCGGCAGACCCCAGTCGATCAGGCAGCCGAACAGCAGGTCGAGGTCGGTGCGGTCGTCCTTGATGTTGGATTCCAGACCCGCGAGCATCCCCTGATCGTAGTCGTCCGGCGCATAGTAGACGTCTTTCATGTTGGTATCGTCCAGCTTGAGGACGCGGAAACCGATGTCGAGTGCATTGGGATGAAAACGATAAAAGTCATTGGGGTCTTCGGCGGAATAGGTTATACGCGAAATATCCTTGGTATCTTTGTCCTTATATGTATAACCCTTTTCTGTAAGAACACCAGAACTTTTCAGCGAATCAAATCCTGTCATTACTTTTTGATCATTAGACTGCTGCGATTCCACCAACGCGGCGTAGTCATCTTTATGCACAACATCAATTTCAGACTTGATCTTTTCACCGGCACGGCGAATGCGCTCCTTGCCGATTTCGCAGATGGTCTTGTAGCCCGCTTTGTAGGCTTCGCTTGCCTCGTCACACTTTTCAGGTAGCTGCACCATGATGAATTTGCGGTGTCCGCCGTCTTCGGCGTTGAGCTGCATGACAGCGTGTGCGGTACTTGCAGAGCCTGAGAAAAAGTCAAGAATAACATCTTGATCAGTATTCGTGATAACTGAGACAAGTTTCTTTATGAATTCCGAGGGTTTTGGATACGGAAAAATTTTTGCATTTCCAAAGATACGAATCATCTCATTTGTTCCATGTTGCGTATATATATCATCGATAATTGATAGCATCTTTGCTGGCCGTATGCTTCCATTCTCATCTTTTAGATATTGTTTTGAGGATACAACCCACCCATCTTTTCCATTGGAAATCTCAAGTTCGTTGTTTTTTAGTGCCTCATAAGTACGCTCCTTGCCCCACAGCCATTGTCGTTTGGGCCAAATTTCCGTACCATCAGGGGCCGGAATAGGGTATACCAAATTAGGTCGGGCATCCATTGCCTTTCCCGCCTCCAACGGGTGCGTTCTGTATCCACCACGGATTTTAAACTTCTCATCCTTTTTTGAATAATAACGTTCAGCTGACTCATTAGTCAGCGGTATAAACAATTCTCCAATATTATTTATATCCTTACAATATACAAGAACATACTCATGAAGCGAGACGAAAAACTTTTCCTTTGCACCACCACCATATCTCTTTTTCCAAATCAATGTGTCGATATAATTAGAGCGTCCGAATACTTCGTCGCACAATGTTCGCAAGTGATCTTGTTCAAAATCGTCAATACTAATTAAGATAACCCCATCATCCGTCAGCAGATTTCTTGCCAGCATCAGCCGTGAATAAATCATGCTGCACCAGTCGGAATGAAACCGTCCGTTGGTGTCGGTATTCTTGAACAGGCGGTTTTCGTCCTCGTCGTACACTCCCATCTGCTCGTTTTCTTCTTCCTGCGAGCGCATGAAATCGTCGGCATAGATGAAATCGTTGCCGGTGTTGTACGGCGGGTCTATAAAGACGCTGTCTTTGATACAAACAGAAAAAGCCTTCTCCGGCACATAAGTGCTGAAAAAGGCTTGAAATAAAGGACTTTCGAGGTTCCGCTGTGTTGTACAGCAGAGCTTCGGAAGCCCTTTTTCTGTTTATTCGATTGTTGCTTGCCGCTGCTCCGGCCTTTGAAACTTACCCCTCAAAAACGGCTGCCGGAGGAATAATTAAATAGTGTGGAATAATTAAAATGTTTGCCGCTCCACTTATTCACGTACAATAGCACGTTTCACATCTTTGTATTTTTCACGCAGATCCGGTATGTCTACTTTTCTTCCGAGAAGTTCTTGAACCACTCCCCATAAGCCGTTCTTCTCATCTGGGAATCCGTCCATGTAATCTACAAACGGAAGGCTATTAACGACCAGCGTTTCTCCTTCAATACCACGTCCGGGAACCCCGTACTTTATCACAGGCTCCTTACCACTTCGGATATTCTTTCCGAACACAATCGGCTCAGAGACTGGTGCGCCTCCCAAAAGAGTCATGCTGATTGCGATATCGAGGATTTGGCCATCAAGTTCTATCCATGAGTGATCGAAATAGAGACCTTGCCCGAGCATTTCTCCTATGCATAGCTTGGGAGAATACCCCAGTTCAGAAAGCGCAACATATAAGGCAGAACAGCTTGCATGGCAAGCACCCCACCATTGTTTCCGCTTCATATATTCACTCAAATTGCAAAGGACATTTGCGATGTCCTCTTTGTAACCGGCATTCTGAACAGCAGCCCTAATCAGATCGCCGGTACTCATGGATTCCTTCAAAAGACAGCAATGCTTATATTTCTTTCCGCTACCACATGGGCATGGGTCATTTCGTCCGATTTTCATTCGTGATCACTCAACATTCTTCTTCAGCTGTTCAAATGCAGCTTTAATTTTTGCCGCCATCAGCTTTCTGCGCTCAATCAGGAAGTCCTCATAGGGCATATTCTCCCAACCGTGCGGAAGTGCATTTTCTTCTTCCATACGCTGGATTTCTTCAGGGCTGCGACCCTCACAAACAACAGGATAATAAATCGAGGGAGCCTCATCGAGTATCTCCATATTATCCTTCCAATCGATGAAGGCGTAGTTAGCCATCTGGTTGATCTTAGCGTCGTTATATCCCAGCGTCTTCAGATAAGCCTTCGGGAACAGGTGATGCTTCTCCAGTGACTTTCTCTTACCGTCGGTACCGGGCTCGAATAGTTTGCTGACGAGCAGATTACTCTTCGAGAACAGGATTTTAGCATTCAGAATGTTTAAGGCGGCTACATAGGCGTTCCAAGCATTATTGCCTCGGCCCGATACTGCCAAGCCCTCGGAACCGATAAGAGTAATATCGAAGTAGTCGTTTGTAAGCCGCTCCTCAACCCTCGACAAAATGAATCGCTTGTATTCTTCCAGCGATGTTAGTTCCTTGATAGAGTTCAGGTGATTTTCGACTGTGGATTCAAATGATCCAGTATAGAGCGAGACAAGAGACGCATAGAAAAACCACAGCGATGTCAAATGCAAATTCTCGTTGTACGACGCATTAAACCTATACTTTGCGATGAGGTAGAATGCATAGGTGTAGTAGATTGCGTTTCCCGAAAGAATCAGATCACCGGACAGATAACCGGCATTCATGATAGATTTCAAGAACTCGTGCCAGTTGTGGACGTTTAGAACGTCTGGGAGCTTTGCCTTAAGCACATCGAAACGCTGATCACGTAGAGTTTCATCTACAGCACCTTTTTTGTCGAAGTCAGCTCCACGAAGCAGTTTATACCCATATTTCAAACGAGCTCGGTCAAAAGCATACGCCATAACCACACGAATGACATCCTGAGCTGTGACCTCGGTAAGCTGGTTGTACGATGTGATTTTGTCCTTGGAAGGGTATGTTGACTCCATGCTGAACTGTTCGATCTCTTTTCGCCCCTCATCCCAATAGAGTGAAAGAAGGGTCAGAATAAAGTCGTTCTGCTTCAATGCCACACCGCCGGAATTAACACGAACAAAGATTTCAGAGACATCCTCTTCCTCAGCGTTGGCCTTGATATCAAATACCGGAAGCGTGTGTTGTTTCAAATTTGAAAGCGCAGTGATGTTTTCGGAAATCAGATCTTGTTCCTCGTCGCTCAGCGTTTCACCTTTGGAGGACCGATATTCATCCAGCCTCTTGGTAAAGTTGATGATCAGCTTTGTAATATTCGATGTAGTGAACACTTCGCTGATGTTGTAGATCCATTCAGGGTCTTTTTTCGTCGCCTGATAACCAACCTCGAACTTATTCTTCACCGGGCAGTAGGAAATCACGATAGACTTCTCGTCGTATTTTGAATTGATGACCTTTTTCCCTTTCATAACGGCATAAAGGGAGGTCAGTCTCTGCTGGCCATCAATGATTACCTGCTTCGGAGATTCATAGTTGTGGGTGTCTGTTCCGATGGTTTTCTTCTTTTCAAGCGTAGGACACTCCCACAGCATCAAATAACCGATGGGGTACCCGCACATCATGGAATCGAACAAATCACGCACCTTTGAATCCTTCCAGATAAACGGCCTCTGAAGTTCCGGAAGGCCAAGTTCTCCTGTATCGATCTTTTCGATCAACTGATTAACTGTTAAAGTCGTGTTGCTAAATATCTGTTGCATTCACCGTTCCTCCTGCTTAATCTACGAATAAGTTCGGGATATCGTGTAGTCTATCTTGCTTTTACACATTACCGCTTTCAGCTATAAACAGCTCCGGCATGTTGTATAGTACACTCGACGCCTCTGTTCGAGCGTTAGTATTTGAGCATTCAAGCAATGCCGTGCTCAGATGCCATTTTCCATCCGGCCCTTCGATAATAAACTCATCCTTGTTGTTCCGGATATATGTGGATACCTCACGAGAGAATCCGTTCCGCTGAAGAAGGATTGTTATTGGATTCGTCGTTCCGTATTCTACAAATTCGTACCAGTTGTTATCAAACTCCTTCAGCTGATGGACCGTCTTATACTCATTCGAGAAGCGAAGGAAGTAGTTTGAAATACTGAACAGCACAATGTTATCAATGACCTCCAAGGTGTCGGCAAACACGATATTGCGGTGCCGGAGTCCATCGTCATAGTATTCTTTCTGGCCTCGGTTCACCCAGAAGTTATCCCGGTGCTGCTGCCGGTACTCCAGTGCCTTTTTCATGATATTGCTAAGGCCAGTACCTTCCATCCATTGAATAAGAACAACCGCATACCAGCGCAGGAGCGTCGGCTTTCCGAGTGTGGAGGCTTCATACTTTCCCCATTTGAAGATCCGACTCAGCTTTTCAAGGAAAGCCAAAACGTCGTCATAGTTGAACCTGCCATTTACACGGTCAGGGTATTTCAAGCCCATTGCGATAGCGGCACGTAGGTTTTTCGTCTGATCCACCGAGGTGTTGATATCATCATCCGGTTCTGTGAACGGATCAGTAAAGGCTTCTCGTATTTTCGCTTCGTCCTTGGGTGTCAGCAGATTAGAGAACTCACGCCTTACAAGGCTGTCGTTGTCCTGCATAATATCCCGTAAAAGAATGAGGGCAAACTTACGCATCATTACATAGGCTTCCTCTGACTGTGCGTCATTTCTTTTTACGAGTTCAATATTGCCCTGCAGTAGTGCCTCGACGACATATTTCTTTTCGGCGTTTGTTAGGCTCTTCGGTCCGGCCTCGATAGAAAGCGTTTGCTTCGGGACCTCTTTCTTCAAAAGGTCCACATAGTCTTCCTGTTTCAGCTTTTCACCCTGCGAGACGAAGAATACATTCCCGTAAAGGTTGAAACGGATGCGTCCGACACGTCCTATCAGGTTTCGGAAGTCAACCGGCGTCATCACCTTTCGGAAAATCTTGTTATCGGTAATGAACAGATTATCCGCTGGGAGGTTGACACCCTCAAGTAAGGTGCTGGTACAGAATATAGTCGTGATTTTGCCACGACGGAACATGTCCTCGATACGCATTCTGATGGCAGCTGGTAGGTATCCAATGTGATATGCGACGCCCTTTTTTATAATCTGGGCCAAATAGTAGTCGCCGTGAACTTCATTCGTGATATCCCTTGCCAGTGCATTCAGGTCATTATCCTGAATTTCCGAAAGCTGATCTGCAAAAGCAAGCGCATTTTCAATCGCCTTACTTCTACCGTTGCAATAAACGATGGTCTGCTGCTTTCGCTCAAAGGGGAGATCCCGGTTTATTCTTTCAAACATCAGAAGGAACGAAACCAGAGAAGCGTTTCTGTCTTTGATTTCCGCAAGGTAATCCAACTCACCGGTATGGTCGTTATATACGCTGACTGTGAAATTATTGAGGTCGATGCTGAACTTAATCTGGGCCACCGGTGAAAAAGTGGAACGTAGGTGGCTATCATCACCGTCGGTTTCGATGTCTGTCAGCAACTTTAGATATACCTCTGGATTTGGAATATTAGGTGAGGCAAAGACGAAGTGCGGCTTCTTCTTCCTTTTGAGAAGCATATCCACGGTTTTATAGTAGAACGGCCCACGGCTATTTTTTCCGGACAGCTTGTGCGCTTCATCGATGAATAGATAGTCGATTTGCAAATCCGGTTTGCTGATGAGCAGATATAACAGTCGTTCCGGAGTCAGCACAAGTATGAAGTTATGCTTGCCCTCCAAAGCGATATCCCCGGCGGCGGTGACCACCTTATAATTGTGCTCCGACAAAAGGTTCTTAAGGTCCTCGTCAATGACCTGCTTGTAGATCTCATTGATCAGTGCCTTTGTTGGGACAATCAGGGCGAAGTTCATTTTTACCCTATGCTGTATCTGGTCCTTGATGTACATTCTCATGAGGAAGGACTTACCCATAGATGTCGGACCGGAATAGCTGAAGTGATCATCCGAGAGATGATCGTAAGCATTTTTCTGTGCGCCGAAGAACCGAAGTTCCGGTGCTGCAGGAATTGTCAAATAATCATTCTGGTATTCAGCGAAGAAACGCTCTAATGCGGTCGTGCCGTAAAAGTCGCTATCGATTATCCTTCTTGCCTGATAGTTCCCGGTGTTTGCGAACACTGATCCGGCATAGAACTTTACATCAGGATTGTCCGGGTACAGAGAATACAGCAGGATGATTATCTCCTGCGCCCACATTTTATGCTTGTCCCGGTTCATCGCATGTGTCGACTTGGACAGCAAGTCGGCAAACCGCAAGGCCGACACCACATCAATTTCCCGCATCTGCCGTTTATCAGTGAGGTTAAATTTGGTGATGGCATAGTTATAAAGGATGTCGTCGTAGAGTTCATTCAGGAAGGGATTGTTGTCAATGTCCCCGAAAATGGCATCGCCAAGGTTATGCAGTATTTGATTGCTCAAGGTCTGCCACCCCCATTCATCACACGGTCCATGATTTGTGTTTTTTCAGCATCTGCATCGTTGAGTGGCAGAATGTAGAAATAAAACGAGTGGTTTCCGAGGCCAAGGGCATTAATCTTGCTGGCTATATATGCCGCATGATTGCGAATATCTGTATCCATTTTCTGAGTCAGTGCACGTCGGAAGTCTACCGCACTGTAATTAGCAGGATTGAGACCGAGATTATACGCAAGGAAAACGCCATAGGCTGTATCATACGGGACCGACTGTCCTTTACTCGGAATAAGCAGGTCTTTGATTTTCTGAACCGTGTCTTTATCAAAGGACTTGCTGAATACCGTGTTTTCAGCAAGGGTGCGCTCCTGTGTGCTTTGCTTTTCGATCTCAACAATGGCGTCGAAGGCAGTGTCAACAGCTTTTTTCATATCACCCACAATGCTGGAGGTGCCAAACACCATATGGTAATACGGCATACCAAAGGTCTGCTCCAATGAAAGGAGATGGATTCCGTCGCACTTGCTATTATATTGCTTTGCGCCGGTTTGAAGCTCGACCTTGCTCATGATTTTGGGAGCTCCCAGAACCTGCTCTAAAAACACATATAGCATGATTTCACCAAGGTCATTTCCGGTGCCTTTCTGCCCCGGAGCCCCGTTGCGTTTCATGATGTCGATGGCATCCATTCCTACGCTGTACACATTGCCCTCAACATGATAGTTCTCGATCTGAGCACGAGAAAAAACATATTGACCGATGTTCTTCCTAAGAAACACTTCCAGCTTATCGGATGAGAATGCATTGTTGTTGACGTTGAGGTGAAACAGGCGCAGTTGTTCCGGGTTTTTTAAGCCAAGGGTCTCAGCGTGAGACACCTCAGTAAAAACCTCGTCAAATTTACCTCCGCTTATAGTCTTGTCAAAAGAATCATTCATTGCATTCTCCACCTTGATACAGTTTACTCTTCATCCTTTTTATTGCCATGCATAGCCGGATCTTCCGCTACCATAAGCGTCTCCTGTGAAGGCATAATATACTCCTTGCCTTCGGGATTGTAGGTAAGGTTAAACACCAGATCAGACAGCCACTTCTTAAACGATGGATTATCTTGGAATTGTTTGAAAAGTTCCATGTTGTCCGCCATGATAGAGAAGATGACTTGCTGCAGTGCTCTTTCGCTCTCGGTCCGGGCCTCTTGCGCATCAGAGTTTCTCATTGCATTCTGATATTTCTTATCTTTGGAAACCATCTCAGGAATAGCCAGAATCTGTCGTTGCACATTGTCCGCATCGTTCCAGTTTATGTTTCCGAACATGTCGTTGAAGTCCATGATGATCTTGGAAAGCAGATCCATTTCCGGCTCAACGATATGGCCTACCTTGCCTGCTGGTACCGGTGCAATTTCTGCATCAGCATCCTCCAGCTTAATAGCAATAGCCTCCTGCGCTTCATTCCTGTAGCTGCTCAGATCTATCGTCTGAAGGATACCTTCCGAAAGATCATCGTCACGAGGCGACGGAAGTTTCGGTATCAGCAAGTTCAGGAAGATCGACAGCTTCTCCCAGTCAACATTTCCATAAGGAAGAATTGCTCCAAGGAAGCCATATGTACGCACGAACGATTTAGCTGCGCTCTTAAACTTAATCTGATCGTCAAGTTCGAGCTGTTTATATACAGCTGTGCAGGCATCCAGAATAGGATCGAGGCGATCACGCTCCGCTCCACTCAGGAATAGGTCTACCAGCTTTTCAACATCGCTGTCATCATAGACCTGATATTCCTCCATAATGGTAATCAAGTCGTACAGCTTATTAGGATCAGTCTCTCCGGAAAGAATCGTTGTTCTGTAGAACTTCGAGAACGCCTCCTCAATCACAGAGGTCTTGTTGGCAAAGTCCAAAACATATACTTCATCCTTGCCGGGATACGCTCTGTTCAAGCGGGAAAGTGTCTGTACTGCAGCAATATCATAGAGTGGCTTGTCCACATACATTGTCTGCAGCAGCGGCTCGTCGAAACCGGTCTGGAACATGTCAGCAACGATAAGTATCCTATACGGATCTTTTTTGAACTGCTTTGGAATCTTGGCATCCGGGAATCCGTTCATGGCAGCTGATGTCAATGCCGGTTCCTGCCCGTTATATTTATGTTCGCCGGAGAAGGCCACAATTGTATTATAAGGACTATGCCTGTCTGCGAGGCACTTGTTAATAGCGTAGTAGTATTCGATGCATCTCGGAATGCTGGCGGTGACCACCATTGCACGCGCTTTGCCGCCGATCTTCTTCTTAGCGACTACCTGCTCATGGAAATGCTCCACCATCATAGCTGCCTTTTTAGCGATAACGTCCGGATTACCCTCGACAAAGGCACGCAGCTTCTTCTGCGCACGCTTCTTGTCAAACATCGGATCATCCTCGACTGTTTTCATGATCTTGTACCAGCTGTCGATGGTCGTATAGTTCCGAAGCACATCAAGAATGAAGCCCTCCTGAATGGCCTGCTTCATCGTATAGACATGGAACGGGCGATGCTTGATTTCACCATCCTCCTCATAGGCAACACCAAACATCTCCTCGGTCTTATTCTTCGGAGTAGCTGTGAAAGCAAAGTAGCTGGCGGAGGAGACGAGCTTGCGTCCCTCCATCATGGCATTGATCTTATCCTCGTTGTCTGCATCGTCATCTGTGGCAAGACCAGAAAGTGCCAGATTCATATTCGCGGAATTACGTCCACTCTGGCCGGAATGCGCCTCGTCGATGATGATGGCAAACTTGTTATTCTTATGTTCCTGCCCGATCTCAGATATGATGTATGGGAACTTTTCTATTGTCGATATAATGATGCGCTTGCCATCCTGTATGGCCTTGCGCAAATCACCGGAATGTTCTGCCCATGTTACGGTGTTTTTGACCTGCATGAACTGCTTGATCGTATTGCGGATCTGTTTATCCAGAATACGGCGGTCAGTAACCACAAGGACGGAATTAATCATCGGGTGTCCGTCTTTTTCAAGTCCAATCAGCTGATGCGCCAGCCATGCGATAGAGTTTGACTTTCCGCTTCCGGCACTGTGTTGGATCAGATAACGTTTACCGACACCGTTCTCCTGCACATCGTCCAGTAGCTTCTCCACGCAGTCGAGCTGATGGTAACGAGGCCAAATCTGTTTGATGGACTTCTTCTTGGTATCCTCGTCCACCTCTTCGATGACCTGCGCGTAGTTTTCTATAATACGAGACAGTTTTCTCTTGGTAAGGATGTTCTTCCAAAGGTAGTCTGTCATAATGCCGTCCGGATTCGGCGGATTTCCTGCGCCGTCGTTATAGCCTTTATTGAACGGCAAGAACCAGCTATCTTTTCCGGCAAGTTTCGTGCAGAACTGAATTGTGGCATCATCCACGGCAAAGTGAACCATGCATCGTTTGAAGGAGAACAGAAGGTCATGGAAATCCCTGTCTTCCTTATACTGGCGCACAGCATTTTCGGTATTCTGCTTTGTGAGCTGATTCTTCAACTCCATTGTGATGACCGGAAGGCCGTTGATGAACAGGCAGACATCCAGCGCCAGTTTACCAGCATCCTGCGAATAGCGTAGCTGCCGTGTCACGCTGAAGATGTTCTTCTCATACATGATTCTGGCCTGCTCGTTATTTTCGGTCGGTGTCAGATAGAACATGATGAGGTCTGCCGGATAAACCTTCACACCATTGCGCAGTACATCAATGATGCCTCGCTTAGCGATCTCTCCGGACAGACGGTTCAGGAACTGTCGTTTCTTTGTATCAGAGGTGAATACACCCAGCTTTTCCATTTCCTTTGGCTGTGTATCCTGCAGGAACCGGAACAGGCGTGTCTCGTCGACAGCATACTCTTTGTTATAGTCGGCGTTTGTTCCTTCCTCGTACCCGTTCTGTTCAACCAGCCACTTCACGATTAAGGATTCAAGGCCGCTTTCCTTGGTATTGGTAAAAGCCATTGTCAATCCTCCTGTTCCTCATCTACTTCATCTTCATTTTCCACTTCCTCAGAATCCGTATCTTCATCCTCTTCAACAAATTCATAGTTCGGAATTAAAGCCTCTCGAACGTCTAATCCACCAGTCACAACATCTAAAATCACCCGGTGCTTCATTTCATGCAATTGCTCAATCTGTTTTTCATAGTCAGCAACGATGTTATCCACTGCTCTGACAATTCCATCAATATAATCAGCTATCTTTTCCTGTTCTTCAAAATCAGGAAAAGCGATCAACAGATTTGCAACTTTGTCCCAGCTTCTAAAATCACTGGTGTTCTGCCGAACCCCATTAGATATTGCTTTATAGACCTTTGTGTATGCCATCATCTTCAAATAGTAAGCAACAAAACGTTTGCTCTGATTGCATGTACAGACATGAACCACCGGCGTACATATTCCGTCATAATCAGATATAGCTATCGCTCCGTGCCAAGTGTCCATACCATGAATCAATAAGTCTCCACTCTGGACTCCTTGATAAATATCATCGGACGAGGCAACTAAACCAAGCTTTGAGTCGCCTCTTTTTTTCACATCACCACTATTTGAGCAAATCAAAAGTTCTGCATTCTCAGGGACTTCACGCTTGTGTTTCTTCAGGAGATATTTAAGCTTTGTTTCACTCCAACCTTTTGGAACTTCACGAAGCCAGTAGATCTCCGTGGGACGCATTTCTGTCTTGATCAAACCATGTGTAACATAGTAACTAATGGCGGATTCCTTGTATTCTTTTAGCAATTTAATCTCGCGCTTCTTCGCCGAAATCATCCTATTAATCATTGATGTTTTCCAATTCAGATAAGCGACAATTTTATCCTGCTCATCTCTCGGAGGCAGCGGAAGATTTACGTTGTTTAAGTAGTCCATTGAAATACGCATGCGTACAGTATTCAATTTTCCAGTGCTCGATTCATGCAAAAGAATGCCTTTTCCAAGTCCCAATAAACTGCGCTGAAACGGCAAAAGCCTAAACAAATAATGGAAATACCAAATATTGCAACTGTCTTCATCGCGTGGGTAAAGGGCATAGTACACTGGACTAATAGCACCATCCCATTTAGATACACCAGCTGAACCAGCTACAACATTCATACAATTCACGAGCAAGTCATTTTTCCTTGCAACGCTGTACTTTGTTAAATCATCCTTTGGTTTGTTTCCACCGGCTCCTTCTTTTTCCGCTACAGGAACGACACCTTGGCTGGCCGTAAGAGATAGGATGAAATCAGTTACAACCGGATTATTTTTTTCCTTGCGAATTTGCAAGATTCGCTTCAGTCGGAGCATCTCCCAGTGAGAAGGGATTTTATCAACCCATCTTTCAGAAACGTCCTGATAGTGATATTCGTTAATCATTACGTCCCTCCACTATGGTATTTAAGATTCCTTCCGTTTCCGCTTCTACACCACGAAGATCAGCCACTATATCTTCCATTGATCTAAGTGTGACATGCTTATAAAAATACTTTGTAAAACTCAGCTCATAACCTATCTGTGTTTTCTTTACATCGACCCAAGCATCTGGCGCATAAGGTCTAACCTCTGCATCCATGAAACCATCAATACCTCCGGGATATGTAAACGGAATAATCTCCGTATCTGTCTTTTCCTTATCGGGCACGGGTCTACCTTTCTTATCAACCACAACACTTCCATCCTCATCAAGTTGAGGCTGAAGCACAGTTATTTTCCAAAAGCCAAAATCCGAGTTGCTAAAAATCTTGCTGACGTCACTCTCTTCCATAGAAAGGAAAATTTTCAATATTTCCTTCTGAATATCCGGTGTCAGTTCACAGCTCTTTTTCCCCATATTCTTTTTTAACGGGGATTTCAAAGCCGTTGCATCGATCAACTGAACCTTACCCTTACGACGTTCTTCTTTTTTATTGGTCAGCACCCAAATATATGTGCCAAGGCTTGTGTTATAAAACATGCTCTCTGGCAAAGCAATTATCGCTTCAACAAGGTCATTTTCAAACATAAACCGTCTGGCATTGCTTTCACCGCTCCCAGCATCTCCGCTGAACAATGAAGACGCATTATGAACTTCAGCGATACGGCTTCCGAGTTCGGTGTCCTTTTTCATTTTAGAGATGTTGTTCAGCAGAAATAGCAGCTGACCATCGCTGGTTTTGGGAAGCATCTGTATTTCTGTAGTATCGGATAAATAAGCATTGAAACGGGTATCCAAGATATCCTTTTTGCCGCCCATCTTTTCCGCGTCAGTTTTCCAGCTCTTTCCGTACGGCGGATTTGAAAGCATAAAATCGAACTGACGAGAAGCATTCTGATCATCAGAAAGCGTAGAGCCGTACATAATGTGCTCTGCTTCCTCGCCATCACCCTTCAGCAACATATCTGCAGTACAGATAGCATAAGTTTCTGGATTGATTTCCTGTCCGAAAAGATGGATAGCGACCTCCTTCCCACGCCTCTTGGCCAGCGTCAAAAGTCTGTCCTGAGCAACGGTCAACATACCTCCCGTACCGCAGGCTCCGTCATAACAGGAATAGGAAGCGTCCTTGATCTTGTCTGCGATCGGCATAAACACAAGGTCAGCCATAAGCTCGACAACATCACGAGGCGTCCAGTGTTCTCCGGCTTCCTCGTTGTTTTCTTCATTGAACTTGCGAATCAGTTCCTCGAAAATAGTACCCATGCCGTGGTTATCAAGAGCGGGAAGCTTGAGGATCGTCTTTGCATCGTCCTTATAAATTGGATTCGGGCTCAGGTTGATATCAGACGATGTGAATTTCTCAATGACAGCACCGAGGATATCCGCATCCACCATCGTGTCAATCTGGTTACGGAACTTGAATTTATCCAGAATCATCTGAACATTTGGAGAAAAGCCATCAAGATATGCGATAAAATCCACCTTCAAAGTCTGTGCTTTGGAGCGACTGGTCAAATCCTTCAGAAGGAAGGGAGACGCATTGCAGAAGGCCTGTCCCGCTACATTGCACAGCGCAGGCCACTGGTTATCGATTTTTGCAGCGTCGAGCTGTTTTTTCATTGCGAGTACTGCTGGTTTTGTTTCTTCCAGCATAGCGTCAAGACGACGGATAACCGTCATCGGGAGAATGACATCACGATACTTGCCGCGCACATAAACATCGCGCAGGCAGTCATCTGCGATTCCCCATATAAAACTTACTATCTGATTGTGAACCTGATTGTCCATACAGTTTTTTCCTCTCTTGACTCTAAATTCGGCATTAAGTCATTATGACTGTACCAAATGTGCTGTCCCATAAAAAGGCTCATTCGGCCTTATCTTCCTTATCATCAACTTTGTCATCGGCGGCACCGCCAGAACGAATCCAATCGTCCACCTCAGACAGTTTGAACTTCCATAGCTTGCCCACTTTATAGGCTGGCATATTTCTTTTAGCGATCCACTGCAAAATGGTTTCTCTGCCAACGCCAAGGTATGCTTGGACTTCTTTCAATGTTGACCATTTTTCAATGTTCTCGTTACCCAATTTAGTTACCTCCAGATCTCTTAAATGTCTTGTTCTCTACTACAATTGTTACATTGAATGGGCTTGAATAGTTCGGGTAGCAATCTTTACTGTTTTTATCAACCATAACCCATTGACTTTCAAAAGTGTCCTCGTTGCCACGGGCATCGAATTCAACCGACACAACAGCTCGTCCATTTGGAGCCGTATCCGGTATGTCAATTGACAGCTGCACGGCGCAGGGAGTGATAGAATCCTCATTTATACAGATAAGCCTTCGGCCCGTCCATGCGACCTTACCAGAGTTAAGTAGTTTCCATGTGTGGGTGAAGTGCTCGTAAAAATCAACGACATGTCGCCGGTCGGCAGATGCCGTTCCAATCCAGAAAGCATCTCCATCATAGAGTGGCTTATGGAATGACGGCTCGTCCGTTTCCGGCTGGGACAAATACTGCTGATAGTTCGTCGCTACGATATCAGCATCGGAATCCGGCTCGTGTATGATTATCTGAAGCTGGTCAGCGAGGGCTTTTGTCAAAGCCGAAGCATTTATATCTGCGTCCGTTGGGATCGTGAAGTAGTTCATCACGGTTCTGACGGACGCTTTTTTTATATGCTCCGACAGGTACTTCGCAAGACCGGTAGTATTTATCGGATTTGGAAAAGAGCTTCTGTGGTTCCTCGAAAGGAGCTTGCCGCCATTGAACAGTTTTGCCCCGTAATTTGAGTTGCTATAGGTACCTTTCTTTGTAAAGGAGTAGCTACTGCCTGCAGCTTTAAAGACGTCAATTACAAACGCATCTTGATTTGGTACGCCTTCTGTAGAGTTGTATATACCCCTGCAAAAATGAGCGAAATCTATGCAAATCACCCCTTTCAGAAAAAGTCCTATCAAAAGTCCTGAAAGTCCTTTTTTCATGGTCCTTGCGCTTATAGGAAGTCCTTTTTCATCTCGGTATCTTATTAGTGGATGGCAGAGATGCGAGAGCTTGAGCCGTCGGACCATGGACCTTGATATTTAATTATATCACACTCGAGCCCAAAAATCAATAGCATTGTGCAATAACAGACACAAACCGACACAAACTCACTTTCAAGCAATCGTCATTCAACAGAAGCCGCCTCTCAGCTCGTTCACCGGCCATGAACGATCCGGAGCTGAGTGGTCGGCAGCATCAACAGCCTACTATCCGGATTAGGAAGCTGAACCTGACAAGGAGGGACAAGCAGTGACAAAGCGTGAACGTAACAACTGGATCGTGAACATTGAAAACACCGCTGCTGCCATCGAGTCTCAGTTGGGCTCAGCAGTAGTTGAATCTGTTTTCAAACGCTACGGCGCACACGGCACTTGGGACCTTAGCCCAAGCGACCTGCCTGAAGTCTTCAGCGAACTGTACGCCATTGAAGCGGATCTCGACTAACAGACCGTCCTGAGAATGACAGAAAACTGCTCACCGCCAGGCACCGCACCGACTGATCACCGGTGGCTCAACGGTGCTTGACGGCACAAGTAAATATCAACAGCTGCCTTTTGAGCGGGAAGCTGCAGACCGGAACGGAGAAATCTCCGTCGGGACTGTGGTTGGATTTCTATACCCATTTTGCAGCTGACCATGAAGGTTTCCTCCGTTCCAAGCAAATCAAACGGAGGAAATTTTCATGCAAAACAACGACAAGAAGTACTTTATCCCGGTCGACGGGACCCCTATCGAGGTCAGCGAGGAAGTTTACAGGGCATACTACCAGCCCATCTGGAACACCCGCTACCATGCCCAGAAGAATGGCGAGTGCCGCTGCACCAAGGCCCAGCTTTGGAAGTGTGACGGTGTTTGCCCCGGCTGCCCGTTCTACGCTGCCGGTAAGAAGGTTTCCATCGACACGCCTATCGACGGCGAGGAAGACGAGCTTACCCTTGGCGATACGCTGGCCGATGACGCACCGTCTGCGGAGTCCATCCTTATGGACAAGGAACTGCTCGACGCTCTATACGACGAGCTTAACCGTCTTGATCCGGACGGCAGACGCATCTGCGAGCTTATCATGCAGGGCAAGACGGAGCGTGAAATCGCTGCCGACATGGGCAAACGCCAGTCGACCATCAACTACCAGAAGAACAAGGTGTTCTCCATCCTGCGTGAAGCCCTGAAGGACTTCATCTAATACCCAACAAAGGCCGCCGTGGAAGCAATTCTGCGGCGGTCAAAAAATTTTTCAGATTTTTTCGTTCAAAACACCGGTTTCCCTCCAGTGGGTACTGAGGACAGCAAAACAACACAGGTCCTTAGGAAGGAGGAACCGCCAATGAGTGAGTCCAGACCCAACAAGGCCGTCACTGATGAAGAGCTCATCGGAGTGCTTACGGCAATCAGCGTAGTGTCAAGACGTCTGGCGAGGAAGCTGATCCAGCTTAACCAGACAAGCCAATCTCAGAAAGGAGGAAAACGTGATGAGCAAAATGAGCGAAATGGAAGCGACCATCAGGGAGTTGCGGGATATTGCATCTTCTATTAACGACATCGCCAACTGGCTGACCGGCGCATTCAGCGGTACCGAGGAAGCGGCCCCTGCTCCGGAACCGGAAAAGGCACTCACCCTCGAAGAGGTCAGAGCGATTCTGGCAGAAAAGTCTCGTGATGGCTTCACCGCTCAGATTCGTGGCCTTCTTCAGAAGTATGGAGCAACCAAGCTCTCCGAGGTAGACCCCACCCGGTACGGGGGTCTTGTGGCGGATGCGGAGGTGCTGGGCAATGGGTAATCATGCTCTGCTTTCCGCATCCTCCTCCCACAGGTGGCTCAACTGCCCGCCTTCGGCAAGGCTCTGTGAAAGCTACGACGATAAGGGTAGCGATTTTGCCGCCGAAGGAACCGACGCCCATGCACTCTGCGAGTATAAGCTCCGAAATGCACTCTGTATGGCAGCAGAGGACCCGACCGAAAGTCTTACCTGGTACAGCACCGAAATGGAGGACTGCGCCAACGGCTATGTTGCCTTTGTAATGGAACTGGTCGCGGAAGCAAAGAAGGTCTGCGCTGACCCTGTTGTGCTGATCGAACAGCGACTTGATTACTCCAAATACGTAAAAGAGGGCTTCGGCACCGGCGACTGCGTCATCATCGCAGACGGGACGCTACACATTGTGGATTACAAGCATGGGCGCGGAGTCCTGGTGGAAGCCGACGATAATCCGCAGATGAAGCTATATGCCCTCGGTGCGCTGGAGCTGTTCGACTGCATCTACGATATCGACACTGTCAGCATGACGATCTACCAGCCAAGGCGCTCCAATGTCAGCACTTTCACCATTCCGAAGCAGGAGCTTTGCGAATGGGCGAACAAGGTTTTGACGCCGACCGCAGAGCTGGCCTTCCAAGGCAGCGGTGAATATCACTGCGGCGAATGGTGCCAGTTCTGCAAGGCAAAAGCGGATTGCCGCGAGAGAGCCAAGGCCAACATGGAACTTGCCCGATATGAGTTTCGGCAGCCGCCTCTGCTCACGGATGAGGAGGTCGAAGAAATTCTCGGCCAAATCGACGGGCTGACCACCTGGGCATCCGACATCAAGGACTACGCGCTACAGGCGGCTATCAGCGGTAAACAATGGTCCGGCTACAAACTGGTCGAGGGCCGCTCCAACCGCAAGTACACAGACGAGAATGCCGTCATCGCAGCCGTAACAGCTGCCGGATACGACCCCTACGAACACAAGATTCTCGGCGTCACCGCCATGACCGCACTTCTCGGAAAGAAACAGTTCAACGACATTCTTGGAGGCCTGATCACCAAGCCTCAAGGAAAACCCACGCTGGTGCCGGACAGCGATAAGAGACCGGCAATGACAACCATTATCGATGATTTCAAGGAGGACAACTAATATGTCAAATTCTACTAAACTCGCAAACCCCATGAAGGTTATCACTGGCAAGGACACTCGTTGGTCCTATGCCAATGTCTGGGAGGCCAAGTCCATCAACGGCGGCACCCCGAAGTTCAGCGTCAGCCTCATCATTCCGAAGACTGACACCGTGACCGTTCAGAAGATCAAGGCGGCGATTCAGGCGGCCTATGAGGAGGGGCAGGCCAAGCTCAAGGGAAACGGCCGCTCCGTTCCGCCTTTGACTGCCATTAAAACGCCCCTGCGCGATGGAGACACCGAGCGTCCGGATGATCCCGCCTATGCCAACAGCTACTTTATCAACGCCAACTCTGCTACGGCTCCCGGCATCGTGGACGCTGACTGCAATCCGATCCTGACCCGCTCCGAGGTCTACTCCGGCGTATACGGTCGTGCCAGCATCAACTTCTACGCTTTCAACTCCAACGGTAACAAGGGCATCGCCTGTGGGCTAAACAACCTGCAGAAGATCCGTGACGGCGAACCCCTCGGCGGCAAGTCCAGCGCAGCATCTGACTTCTCCACCGATGCGGATGAAGATTTCCTGTCTTAAGGAGGTGCGCACCATGAACGCTACTACGATTCTTTGCATCCTGCTTCTGTCCCTCTATCTGGTTCTGGCCGTGTTTTGGATCGTCAGGTCCATCATCGACACCATCGACGACCGCAAGCGTGAAAAGCGTAATGCTGCTCTTGAGGCTGAGCGTGAAGCTCGTAACGCCAAATGGGAAGCCAAGCGTCAGCAGCTTGAACGAGAAAGTGCCATTCGTGAAGTCGAGTACCACGAAGCCCGAATGAAGGAACTCGAACAGAAGTAATCTCCGGCCTACGGGTGGTGGGAGCAATCCTGCCACCCTTTCAGGCTACGGAAAGGACCGATGTATATGAAAACACTCAGTATTGATATTGAAACCTACAGCAGTGTGGACCTTGCCAAGTGTGGCGTCTACAAATATACCGAGGCAACAGATTTCGACATTCTTCTCTTCGGATATTCCGCAGACGGCAACCCCGTGCAAGTGGTCGATCTTGCCTCTGGTGAGACAATCCCGCCAGAGGTCATCGCTGCGTTGACAAACGATGATGTGACGAAGTGGGCCTTTAACGCACAGTTTGAGAGGATATGCCTTTCCTGCTGGCTCCGGGATCATGGCGTTTTTGATAATGCCTACTACAGCATCCCGGAAGACACCGTCGGCAACTACCTCGATCCAGCCTCATGGAAATGCACCATGATCTGGTCCGCTTACATGGGCTTGCCACTGTCGCTGGAAGGTGTCGGTGCCGTTCTGGGCCTCGGAAAGCAGAAATTGACCGAAGGCAAAGCGCTCATCAAGTATTTCTGCCAGCCCTGTGCGCCGACAAAGGCCAATGGTGGTCGAACCCGCAACCTGCCGGAAAACGCTCCGGACAAGTGGGCTGCCTTCAAACGGTACAACATCCGTGATGTCGAGGTCGAGATGTCCATTCAGGAAAAGTTCGCCAAGTTTCCGGTGCCGGAAATGGTCTGGGAGCAGTATCACCTCGATCAGGAAATTAACGACCGAGGTGTCGCCCTCGATATGGAGCTGGTGCATCAAGCCATAGCTATGGACACCCGCTCCCGTGCGGATCTCACCGTTGCCATGAAGAAACTGACCGCCTTGGATAACCCCAACTCCGTGCAGCAGATGAAGCAATGGCTTTCGGACAACGGGCTGGAGGTCGATTCTCTCGGTAAGAAGGAAGTCGCTGAAATGCTCAAAACCGCTCCGGCAGATCTCCAGAAGGTTCTCCTTCTCCGGCAGCAGCTGGCCAAATCGTCCGTCAAGAAGTATCAGGCAATGGAAAAGGCAGTCTGCGCCGATGGTCGTGCTCGTGGAATGTTTCAGTTCTATGGTGCCAACAGGACCGGTCGTTGGGCCGGACGCATTATCCAGATGCAGAACCTGCCCCAGAACCATCTTCCGGATCTGGCAGAGGCTCGTGGGCTTGTCCGTTGCGGCGACTTTGAAGGCGTGGAGCTTCTCTACGAAGATGTGCCGGATACGCTCTCTCAACTGATCCGCACCGCCTTTGTGCCGAAGCCGGGATACAAGTTCATCGTCTCCGACTTCTCGGCAATCGAGGCCAGAGTGCTGGCGTGGTTTGCCGGTGAAATCTGGCGTCAGGTGGTCTTTGAAAAAGGCGGCGACATCTACTGCGCTTCCGCATCGCAGATGTTCAAGGTCCCTGTTGAGAAGCATGGTGTAAATGGCCACCTGCGGCAAAAAGGCAAAATCGCTGAACTCGCCCTCGGCTATGGTGGCTCTGTCGGAGCTCTCAAAGCGATGGGAGCCTTGGAGATGGGCCTTTCGGAAGACGAGCTTCAGCCGCTGGTCACTGCTTGGCGCAACTCGAACCAGAATATTGTGAGGTTCTGGTGGGATATCGACCGAGCAGCTATGAATGCCGTGAAGTATCACATGGACGGCGAGGTCTGCGGCATCAAGTTCTGCTATCAGAGCGGGATGCTTTTCATTACGCTCCCGTCCGGCAGACGCCTTTCCTATGTAAAGCCTAAGCTCGGTACAAATCAGTTCGGCAGCGAGTGTATCACCTACGAGGGTATCGGCGGTACAAAGAAGTGGGAGCGGCTGGAGACCTACGGGCCGAAGCTCGTGGAGAACATCGTCCAAGCTACCTCCCGTGACATTCTCTGCTATGCAATGCGGACCTTGTCGCACTGCTTCATTACCATGCACATTCACGACGAGCTGGTCATCGAAGCCAGCCCCGGCGTCGACCTGAAGGTCCTCTGCGAACAGATGAGCCGGACCCCACCGTGGGCAGACGGCCTCAAGCTCCGTGCTGATGGCTACGAGACCATGTTTTATAAAAAAGACTGATTCTGATTCGTTCAAATACCACTAAACCCTCCAGTGGGTAGTGAGAACTTTAGATTGGAGGTGCCTATCATGGCCGAATACAAAAACGCAGAGGGCTATGCCGATCCCACAGCATTCGGAGCCTTCTGTGCCATTGAAAAAGAAGAAAAAGCTCTCCGGGCATTCAGGCCCATCGTTTATATCTGCAGTCCGTATGCCGGAGATGTCGAAAGCAACACTGCTGCCGCCAGACGCTACAGCCGTTTTGCGGTAGATGCCGGATACATTCCCATCGCACCGCACCTGCTGTTTCCGCAGTTCCTTGACGACAACAAGCCCAAGGAGCGTGAGCTGGGTCTGTTTTTGGGGAATGCCATCCTGAGTAAATGCGCCGAAATATGGGTCTTCGGTGACCGGATCTCCGAGGGCATGGAGGCCGAGATCAAGAGAGCGACTTGGAAAGGACACCGAATCCGCTACTTCAGCGAGACCTGCGAGGAGGTTACAAGATGAAATTCACTTTATACCGCTCCAACTGTCTGGAGGTGCCTGAAAACTGTACCTACCCTCATAAGGTCGAGGTCACCGGGAAAGACAGCCTCATCGAAGCTGTAAAGCACGATTATGTTTGTGCTGAGTACCAGGGCAACTACCGCAGCAACGACAATTTCCTCGGCTCCGACTGCTTGCCGGTCGATTGTGATAACGACCACAGCGACGATCCGGACGAATGGGTCTATCCCTCAGACGTTGCTAACGCTTTCCCCGGTGTGGCCTTCGCGGTCCACTATAGCCGCAATCATATAAAGAAAAAGGGTGACAAGGCACCAAGGCCGAAGTTCCACGTCTTCTTCGCCATCGACCGGATCACCGATCCCGGCCAGTACAGCGAGATGAAAAAGCTGGTCAACAGCATCTTCCCGTATTTCGACACCAAAGCCCTCGATGCCGCTCGGTTCTTTTTCGGGACCCAGAAGCCAGAGGTCGAGATCTTCGACGGCCCGATGACGCTGACCACCTTCCTTGCCGACGACGATTTCGACGCCAACATGGACTCCGGCAGCTACGGCGACATCGTCATTCCCGAAGGCAGTCGCAACGCCACCATGTCCCACTATGCCGGACGCATTCTGAAACGCTTCGGCAATACCGACGAGGCACATAAGCACTTTGCGGAAGTGGCTGCTTGCTGTCAGCCGCCGTTGGAGCAGTCGGAGCTCGACAGCATCTGGCGCAGCGCACAGCGGTTCTATGAAAAGGTTTCCACTCAGGAAGGATATATCCCTCCGGAGCAATACAATCAGGACCTGCAGCTCAAGCCAACCGACTATTCCGACGTCGGACAGGCTACAGTGCTCGCACGGGAATATGAAAACAAGCTCCGCTATTCGCCCTCGACCGACTACCTTGTTTACAACGGTCGGTTCTGGGAGGAGTCCAAGCCAAAGGCACAGGCCGTGGCGCAGGAGCTCACCAGCCGCCAGCTTGAGGAGGCCGAAACCGAAATCAAGAAGGCCACCGATGAGATGATGAAGAACGGCGCATGGGAGCTGCTGGCCTCGATGGGTCCAAAGAAAGCTGCTATGGCTTTCAGCTCAGAACAGGCTCGTTCTTTCCAAAAGTACGAGAACGCCACGACCTACCGCAACTATGCCGTTAAGCGCAGAGATTCCAAATACATCACCGCTGCCTTAAAGGAAGCGCATCCGATGGTTGAGATTGACCAGCGGCAGCTCGACGCAGACGAGTTCTTGCTCAATACCCCGGCAGCAACTTACGACCTTCGTATTGGCCTTCCTTCCGCTCATGAGCACACTCCTGCGGATTTCATTACCAAGCAGACCACGGTTGACCCGTCCGATGAAGGTATGGATATCTGGCAGGACGCTTTGGAGACCTTCTTCTGCGGCGACAACGAGCTCATCGATTATGTTCAGGAGATCGCTGGTCTTTCCGCTATCGGGAAGGTCTGTGTCGAGGGCCTGATCATTGCCTACGGTGAAGGCCGTAACGGGAAATCCACCTTCTGGAATACGCTCTCCCGTGTGCTTGGCACCTATAGCGGCAACATGTCCGCAGATACCCTGACCGTCGGATGCAAGCGGAATGTAAAGCCGGAGCTGGCTGAAGCCAAAGGTAAACGGATAATCATTGCCGCCGAGCTGGAGGAAGGCATGCGCCTGAACACATCCAACGTCAAACAGCTCTGTTCAACGGACGAGATCTATGCGGAGAAAAAGTACAAGGACCCGTTCAGTTTCGTGCCGAGCCACACCCTTGTGCTTTACACGAACCATCTGCCGAAGGTCGGTGCGATTGATGCCGGAACATGGCGTAGGCTGATTGTCATTCCGTTTAATGCCAAGATTGAAGGCTCCTCTGACATCAAGAACTATGCCGATTACCTTTTCAACAAAGCTGGCGGTGCAATTCTGAAATGGATCATGACCGGTGCCACGCGCGTGATCGAAAAGGATTATCACATCGTTAAACCGGCTGTGGTGGATGCTGCGATTCAGAAGTACAAGGACAATAACGACTGGCTCTCGCAGTTCCTCGATGAATGTTGTGAGGTCGGATCAGGCCTGATCGCTAAATCCGGCGAGGTCTACAACGCATACCGCAGCTATTGCATGCAGGTGGGCGACTATATCCGCAGCACAACTGATTTCTATACTGCGCTGGAATGCGCCGGTTTTGAAAGGAAGAGAAACAAGTCTGCACGGCTGATCTTAGGCCTGCAGCTTAAATCGGATTTCCTTGATTGAACCAAAGGTGACGGCCTTTGACAGTCTTTACAGAAACTATTCTTAGAGCACTAAAAAACAGGACCTAAGAAAAGTTACGGAAATACATGTCACAGGCCGTCACCACCCACTCTAATTCCTGATGGAGGAACATTATGCGAGAGAAAATCATAGAACAACTTTTAGCCAAAGCCGTGAAAAGCAGCGGCGGCATCGCACCGAAACTGGTGAGCCCCGGATTTGACGGGATGCCGGATCGACTGGTGCTGCTGCCCGGAGGCAAGATCGGATTCGTGGAGGTCAAGGCACCAGGTAAGGAACCGAGACCTTTGCAGGTAGCCAGACACGGATTACTGCGGCGGCTGGGCTTCAAGGTATATATCCTTGATGCCCCTGAGCAGATTGGAGGGATACTTGATGAAATACGAACCGCATGAATACCAGAGGTACGCAATCAACTATATCGAGGACCATCCCTTCGCTGCCGTGCTGCTGGACATGGGCCTTGGCAAAACGAGCATCACACTGACCGCTATTGCGGACCTGCTGTTCGACAGCTTCGAGGTTCACAAGGTGCTGGTCATCGCTCCGCTTCGAGTAGCCCGTGACACTTGGAGCGCAGAGCTTCAAAAGTGGGACCAGCTTCACCACCTGACCTATTCGGTGGTGGTCGGAAGCGAGGCTGAGCGAAAAGCGGCCCTGACGAAGAAAGCCGATATTTACATCATCAACCGTGAGAATGTCCAGTGGCTCATCGAGAAAAGCAAGCTCCCGTTTGACTACGACATGATCGTAGTTGACGAGCTTTCTTCCTTCAAAAACCACCAGTCAAAACGCTTCAAGGCTCTGATGCAGGTACGGCCCGGGATCAAGCGTGTCGTTGGGCTCACCGGCACTCCAGCCAGCAACGGACTGATGGATCTGTGGGCAGAGTTCAAGGTCATAGACATGGGAAAACGACTCGGTCGGTTTATCACCTATTATCGGCAGGAGTATTTCGTGCCGGACGCCATGAACGGCCAGATTGTTTACAGCTACCGTCCGAAACCCGGTGCCGAGCAAGCCATATACCGGAAAATCTCGGATATCACCATTTCAATGAAATCCACAGACCACCTAAAAATGCCGGAGCTCATATCCAGCGAATATAAGGTCTATCTCAGCCCCGATGAGCAGGATGCCTACGACGAGATGAAAAAACAGTTCATTCTGGACCTGCCCGAAGGCGAAATATCTGCTGCCAATGCCGCAGCCCTCTCCGGCAAGCTCTCCCAGATGGCCAATGGTGCCATTTACGACGATGCCGGGAATACGGTCCCCATTCATGAGCAGAAGCTGGATGCTCTGGAGGACATCATCGAGTCGGCAAACGGTAAGCCTCTTCTGGTGGCCTATTGGTACCAGCATGATCTGGAGAGGATCATGAAACGGCTGCATGATCGGCGTATCCCGTTTTCCAAGCTGGACAAAGCCGACAGTATCCGCAGATGGAACAACGGCGAAATCCCGGTAGCCCTGATCCACCCAGCTTCTGCTGGACACGGCCTCAATCTCCAGACCGGCGGCAACACAATCGTCTGGTTCGGCCTCACATGGTCCTTGGAGCTCTATTCCCAGACCATAGCAAGGCTCTGGCGGCAAGGTCAGACTGCTGAAACTGTGGTCGTTCAGCATATCGTGACGAACGGCACCATTGATGAGCAGATTCTCCGGGCACTTAAGGCCAAAGACAAAACGCAGTCGGCTCTGATCGCTGCGGTCAAGGCAAATCTGAAAATCTAACGACAAAAATCGACAATCTTCGCCAATCCGAGTGAACACAAATTCGGAGGTGCGACTTTGAACCCATATGAAGAACTGGCAAATGCCATCATTCTGCAAGCGGTCAAGGATTACCGGCTGACCGACGACGAGCGGAAGCTTCAGGAAATCGAGCGTTTCTTCCGCTCCGGCTGGTTCGGTGTCCTGTCAAAAGTCGATCCGGAATTCCTCATTAAAGAGCTACGGAAGGAGAAGCGAAATGACCGCTAAAGAATATCTGTCACAGGCCCGGACGCTGGATATGCGGATTAAATCCAAGCTCCAGCAAATCGAGTCTTTAAATGAACTGGCCACATCCTGCACCGTCGTTTACAGCGACATGCCCAGAAACCCAAATCGTGGCGGCTCCAAAATAGAACAGGCCGTTTTGAAGATTATCGAGGTTGAGGAAAGCCTGAAACACGACGTCGAGGATCTGGTGGAATTGAAGAAGGAAATCATGGCCACAATCCGGGCCGTTTCGGATGTTGAACTGCAAACCCTGCTGGAGAAGCGGTATCTGTGCTTCCTCTCGTGGGAGAAGATTGCGGTTGAGATGCATTACAGCATCCAGCACATTTACCGGATGCACGATACGGCGCTTTCCTGTGTGGCCGCCATCATGAGAGTAAATGAGAGAGATTGAGAGTCGTCTCTTATGATAGTATTATGATGGACAAAGTAAAACCTACGGAAGCCTTGTGGGAGCCCCTCTCCCGCAGGGCTTTTGTTATGCCCGGAAAGCGAGGTGATTATGTGCCAAGGAGTCCAAAGAAACCCTGCGCTTACCCCGGCTGTCCAAGGCTTACTGATAGACGCTTCTGCCAGGAGCACGAGAAGCTGGACCGGGATCGGTACAACAAGTACGAGCGCAGCCCGGACGTCAACCGCAAATACGGCAGGGCTTGGAAGCGTATCCGTGACAGGTATGCAGCGGCCCACCCTCTGTGTGAGCAGTGCCTTAAGGAAGGTCGGTTAACATCGGTCGAGGAAGTTCATCATATTCTTCCTATTTCCCAAGGCGGCACCCACGATGCCAGCAACCTGATGAGCCTGTGCCAGTCGTGTCACACGAAGATCCATCACGAGCTCGGTGACCGGTGACCGTGGGGCGGGTCAAATCTCTACGACCTTTCTACCCGGACAGCGGCGTGGGGTCACGAGCGCAAAAATCAGAAATCAAACGGGGTATTAACCCCCAGCCCGGAAAGCGAGGTGAAATGTGTGGCAAAAGACGGAACTATGAGAGGCGGTCAGCGTGTCGGTGCCGGAAGAAAATCCAAGGCCCTGACAGATAAAATCGCTGACGGCAGGTTAAATGGTGCGATGGTGCTCCCGGAACCGGCAGAAATCGAAGGAGCGGTTATTCCTCCGGTCAAAGAATACTTAAAAGCCGCTCAGAAGAACGGCAAAGATCTGTGTGCCGAAGAGGTCTACCGGGATACTTGGAACTGGCTCAAGGCTCGTGGCTGTGAAATGTTAGTAAACAACCAGCTGATTGAGCAGTACGCCATGTCAGTCTCCCGATGGATTCAGTGCGAGGAAGCGATATCCGAGTTCGGCTTTCTGGCCAAGCATCCCACCACCGGCAATGCCATCGCTTCACCGTATGTTGCAATGAGCCAGACCTACATGAAGCAGGTCAATCAGGTCTGGTATCAGATTTACCAGATCGTGAAAGAAAACTGTGCCGTGGAGTACGGCGGCAGAAATCCACAAGACGATTTGATGGAGCGGCTGCTCACCGCTCGGAAAGGAAACTGATATGTTTGAGAAAGTAAACCCGGCGCATCCCGACAAGGTGGCCAACCGTATTGCCGGTGCTCTTGTCGACCTTGCGTATCAAAAAGAGAATAATCCGAAGATCGCCGTCGAGGTCCTGATTGGCCACGGCATCTGCCATATTATCAGCGAAACCTCGGTAGCCCTCTCTCCTGATGAGGTAAAGTCTGCTGTTTCCCGTATCGCCGGGAACCTGCTGGTGGACTACCGTGAGGTTTCGCAGGATGAGCATCTGGCCGACAACCAGATCGACGGCATCCACTGCGGCGACAACGGCATCTTCAAAGGTGTCCCGGTGACTGACGAGCAGAAAAAGCTCACCGCCATCGCCAAGCAGCTCTATGACACCTATGGCAGCGACGGTAAATACATTCTGGACGGCGACCGTCTGATCCTCTGCCAGAGCAACGCCAAGACGGACAATCTGCGTGAAGTCTTCCCGGATGCTGAGATCAACCCTCTCGGTTACTGGACCGGCGGCACGGATGTCGACTCCGGTGCCACTAACCGGAAGCTCGGCTCCGATATGGGAGACTCCGTGACCGGCGGTGGTCTGCACGGCAAGGACCTCTCCAAAGCCGACGTCAGCATCAACATTTACGCATGGCTCAAGGCGCAGGAAACCGGTACGCCGGTCGAGCTTGTCTGTGCCATCGGTGACGATGCTGTGGACGGTATTCCATACGAGAGAATCGTAGAAACAGCGAGGACTTTCATTGACCGCATCGGCGGTTTCGAGAGGTTCGCTGAGTGGGGTATTATATGCTGATTGAGAAAAAGAAAACGGTAGAGCTGCTTCCTGCCGAATACAACCCTCGCAAGGACCTGAAGCCCGGTGACGAGGAATACGAAAAACTGAAACGCTCCATCGAGGAGTTCGGTTATGTCGAACCGGTCATCTGGAATAAGACGACCGGTCGTGTTGTCGGTGGGCACCAGAGGCTCAAGGTCCTCATCGACCTTGGCATCACAGAGGTTGACTGTGTGGTCATTGAAATGGACGACGCCAAGGAAAAAGCGCTCAACATCGCCCTGAACAAGATCAGCGGCGATTGGGATAAGGACAAGCTGACCCTGCTGATCGCTGACCTGCAGGGTGAGGACTTTGATGTTTCCCTTACCGGTTTTGACCCTGCCGAGATCGACGACCTTTTCAAGGACAGCCTGAAGGACGGCATGCATGACGATGATTTCGATGTGGATGAGGAGCTGAAAAAGCCCTCCTTTACCAAGGCTGGCGACGTCTGGACGCTCGGTCGGCACCGTCTGGTCTGCGGAGATTCCACAAAGAAGGAAACCTACGACACTCTGATGGGCGACATCAAGGCCAACCTCGTGATCACGGACCCGCCTTACAATGTGAACTATGAAGGCTCTGCCGGGAAGATCAAGAACGACAACATGGCAAATGACGCCTTCTATCAGTTCCTGCTCGATGCATTCACCAATATGGAAGCCATCATGACCGGTGATGCTTCCATCTATGTGTTTCATGCGGACACCGAAGGGCTGAACTTCCGCAGGGCTTTTGCTGATGCAGGTTTCTACCTCTCCGGCTGCTGCATCTGGAAAAAGCAGTCGCTGGTGCTCGGACGCTCTCCGTACCAGTGGCAGCATGAGCCGGTGCTCTATGGCTGGAAGAAAAACGGCAAGCACCAGTGGTACACGGGCCGTAAGGAAACCACCATATGGGAGTTTGACAAGCCCAAGAAGAACGGCGATCACCCGACCATGAAGCCGATTGCGCTTTTGGCATATCCGATCATGAACTCCTCCATGAGCAACGCTGTGGTTCTGGACCCCTTCGGCGGTTCCGGCAGCACACTGATTGCCTGTGAGCAGTCGGATCGCATCTGCTATACCGTGGAGCTGGACGAGAAGTTCTGCGACGTCATCGTGAAGCGATACATCGAACAGGTCGGCTCCTCGGATGGTGTGACGGTGCAGCGTGACGGCGTGACTTTCCGCTTCGACGAAGTAGCTAATGTAGACAATTGAGGCTCCTGTTTTTCTACGATAATCGGTACATATATTTCGCTGAAATGACTTGCTATTCTGTAGCTTCAGAGTGATATATACAGTACCAAAAAAACAAGGAGGTAATCCCATGAAAGAACTACACTACAACGTCACCGGGCAAGACCGCAAAGAACTGGTCGGCATCATCTCCAAGGTGGTCGGCGTGAAGGCCGTCTACAAATTCATGCCCACCTGCGCCTTCGTCATCAACAACATCACCGTTGAGAAAGACGGCACGATGGTCTGGGACGAGCGCACGGACCAGGACACCATTGAGGCGGTCATCATCGCCCTTGCCGCAGCCGGATTCAACCCGGTCAAAGACAAGGCCGAAACCGAAGAGACAGGCCTTACGATTGAGATCCCGCTCGAAAAGGTCTCGGTCGGAAACCTCACCAAACTGCTGGATGCCAAAGGCGAGCTGATCAAAAAGGCCCTCGGCGTCGAGGACATCCGCATTGAGCTCAAGGAAGATCGCATCGCCTTCCCGTGGTTTAAAGAGCTGCCCTCTCCCGAAGAGATCAAAGCCTACTCGCACTTCATCGCAGCCTTGTGTGAGATGGCACTAAACCAGAAGCGCATCACCGCTAAGGAAAAGCCGGTCGACAACGACAAGTACGCATTCCGCTGCTTCCTTTTGAGGTTGGGCTTCATCGGTGAGGACTACAAGGCCGAGCGCAAAATCCTGCTCCGCAACCTCTCCGGCTCCTCGGCCTTCAAGAGCGGCGCAAAGAAAACAGAGGTGGAATCATGCGAGTGATTTCAAAAGCGGCCCTTGAGGGCTTACGTCGCCGGTACAAGCCCGGTACACGAGTGGAGCTCCTGCAGATGGACGATGTTCAGGCTCCTCCCATCGGGACGAAAGGAACGGTCCTCGGCGTGGACGACATCGGTTCCATCATGGTCGCATGGGACAATGGCTCCGGCCTGTCAGTCGCATACGGCGCAGACCTTTGCAGGGTGGTGAGCGGCGATGAATGAGACGATCAAAAAGCAGATCCTCGCCATCCGGGACACCGGCCTGACGAATATGTTTGATACAAACATGGTGCAGCGGCTGGCCTACGAGCGAGACTTCTATGAGCTGGTGGTTTTCATCGAGGAACATCGCAAGGAATATGTGCATTTCATCCTCTACGGAGAGGCATAAAGTACACAATTCCATGCCCGAATATTTGTGTAGAATATTTCGGTTTATATCGCAGAAATGACTTGCTATTTCAGGCGTTTAGAGTGATATATACACTACCGAAAGGAAATACACACAAACGGAGGAAACCACGATGCGTTACATCGACCATACCAACTGCAAGACAGCCTTTGAAAAGGGCGAAGACCACGAGATCCAGAGCCTTGGAAAGCTCACCCGCACGGCCACCAAGATTGCCGAAGCAAATGGCCTCGGAGTTCTGAAGAACCGTCAGGGCTACTACAGGATCATCAAGAAGAGCGGCCTCGGAGCCTACGGAGACGTCCTTTCCAGCCTCGCTGAGGTTGACGCCTTCTTCAAGAACCTCGACAGCCACAAGGCCACGAAATATTAAGGAGGGACCGACGATGATTAGACTGGAAAAGTTTTACGATCTGATCAGTCGCAATGCCACGGTGACGCTGACAAACCGCCAGCTCGACACCACCTTCTTTGAGGGCAGCATGCGAGACATTCCGGACCATTTCAGCAACTGCATAGTCGAAGACTTCTGCGTATCCAACACCGGCGACTTCCTTTTCAAGATCAAAGTCAACCCGGCCCCCGCAAACGAGGAAAAACGCCTCTGGCACGAAGGCAGCCTACGGGTCCACGGCAGCATCTTCCATTACTGGTTCAAGCAGTACGACGAAGGCTCCGAGTTCGGAATCGACGGCGGCAGGATTTCCAAGCTGATGCTTAAGCGCAATGGCGAGATCGTTTGCAACTACGACAGGGGCTGGGATGTTCAGCCGGTCGACGAAGACACTCAATTTGCCTACGAAATATTGGTACATACCGAAAACTTCTAAACCACGGTAAAGTAAATACCCTTGGGACATGAGTTGCTCGGCTCTGTTCCTCGTTATGACGGTCGCTTCAGGCGGCTATTTTCTATGCCTTTTTGGAGGTGATAACACTTGAGGCGAATGAAAAAATACACACCGACGAAGTTCAAGACAAAAGACTCCGTCTATGACAAGGCCAAGGCTGACTACGCTGTCTCGTTCATCGAGTGCCTCTGTCACACCAAAGGTACATGGGCAGGAAAACCCTTCACGCTGATCGACTGGCAGGAGCAGATTATCCGGGACATCTTCGGAATCATCAAGCCCAACGGATACCGGCAGTTCAACACCGCCTATATTGAGATACCCAAGAAGATGGGTAAATCGGAGCTTGCGGCTGCGGTCGCACTTCTGCTCACATGCGGCGACGGTGAGGAACGTGCGGAGGTCTACGGCTGCGCTGCGGACAGACAGCAAGCATCGATTGTTTTTGAGGTCGCCGCCGATATGGTCCGAATGTGTCCGGCCCTCAACCGTAGGGTCAAAATCCTGACGGCCACAAAGCGGATCGTGTACCTGCCGACAAACAGTTTCTATCAGGTGCTGTCAGCAGAAGCATACTCGAAGCACGGCTTTAACATCCACGGCGTGGTGTTCGATGAGCTGCACACCCAGCCCAACCGGAAGCTCTTTGATGTTATGACCAAGGGCTCCGGTGATGCTCGTATGCAGCCGCTTTACTTCCTTATAACCACAGCGGGTACGGACACCAAATCTATCTGCTACGAGACGCACCAGAAAGCGAAGGACATCATCGAAGGCCGCAAGATTGACCCCACATTCTATCCGGTTATCTACGGGGCCGATGAGGACGACGACTGGACGGACCCGAAGGTCTGGAAGAAAGCAAACCCCTCGCTCGGCATCACGGTCGGCATCGACAAGGTAAAGGCCGCCTGTGAGTCTGCAAAGCAAAACCCTGCCGAGGAAAACTCCTTCCGGCAGCTAAGGCTCAACCAGTGGGTCAAACAGGCTGTGCGCTGGATGCCGATGGAAAAATGGGACCGCTGCGCTTTTGCTACAAACGAAGATGACCTCAAAGGCCGTGTCTGCTATGGTGGACTGGACCTTTCGTCTACCACAGATATTACCGCTTTCGTGCTGGTCTTTCCTCCGCTGGACGAGGACGACAAGTACATGATCCTGCCGTATTTCTGGATACCAGAAGAAAACATTGACCAGAGGGTCAACCGGGATCACGTCCCTTACGATGTGTGGGAACGACAAGGTTTCCTGCAAACCACCGAGGGCAACGTGGTCCATTATGGATATATCGAAAAGTTCATCGAACGGCTTGGCGAACGGTTCAACATCCGTGAGATCGCCTTCGACCGCTGGGGAGCCGTGCAGATGGTCCAGAACCTTGAGGGTATGGGCTTCACGGTCGTCCCCTTCGGACAGGGCTTTAAGGATATGAGCCCTCCGACCAAAGAGCTGATGAAGCTGGTCTTGGAAGAGCGCATCGCCCACGGCAGACATCCGGTGCTTCGCTGGATGATGGACAATATTTATGTGCGGACTGATCCCGCCGGTAACATCAAGCCGGACAAGGAAAAGTCTACAGAGAAAATCGACGGTGCCGTGGCAACTGTCATGGCCTTGGACCGTGCCATCCGGTGCGGCAACGATACGACCGAGAGCGTCTATGACACTCGTGGTCTTTTATTTTTATGAAAGGACGGTGATGTGATATGGGTATTTTCAGTGGACTATTCAAATCCAGAGACAAGCCCACCGACAGCACAATCGGCTCTCGCTACACCTTTTACATGGGTGGCAGCACCTCCGGAAAAACGGTAACAGAACGCAGTGCCATGCAGATGACTGCGGTTTACTCCTGCGTCCGTATTCTGGCCGAAGCTATCGCAGGGCTCCCGCTTCATGTTTACCGATACAACAGCGACGGCGGCAAGGCAATGGCGCTCGACCATCCGCTCTACCGCTTGCTCCACGATGAGCCGAACCCGGAGATGAGTTCTTTCGTGTTCCGGGAAACCCTCATGACGCACCTTCTTCTCTGGGGCAACGCTTACGCGCAAATCATCCGCAACGGTAAAAATGAAATCGTTGCTTTGTATCCGCTTATGCCCAACAAGATGTCGGTGGACAGAGATGAAAATGGGCGTCTCTACTACACCTATTACCGTGGCTCGGACGAAGCCATCAAAAACAAGGAGTTTGCCGTAACGCTTCATCCCTCGGATGTACTCCACATACCGGGACTCGGCTTTGACGGTCTGGTCGGCTACAGCCCCATCGCTATGGCGAAGAATGCCATCGGCATGGCGATTGCCTGCGAGGAATACGGTGCAAAGTTCTTCGCCAACGGCGCCGCTCCGGGCGGTGTGCTAGAACACCCCGGCACGATCAAAGATCCGCAGCGTGTGCGGGAGAGCTGGCAGTCCACCTTCGGCGGCAGCGGCAATGCAAACAAAATTGCCGTATTGGAAGAAGGCATGAAGTACACGCCCATCGGTATCTCGCCGGAGCAGGCGCAGTTTCTTGAAACACGCAAATTCCAAATCAATGAAATCGCTCGAATTTTCCGAGTCCCGCCCCACATGGTCGGCGACCTGGAAAAGTCGAGCTTTTCTAATATTGAGCAGCAGTCCTTGGAGTTCGTGAAGTACACCCTTGACCCCTGGGTCATCCGCTGGGAGCAGTCCTTTCAGCGGTCACTCCTTTCGCGGGACGAAAAAGCCGTGTATTTCGTGAAGTTCAATCTGGAAGGCTTGCTTCGCGGCGATTACCAAAGCCGCATGAACGGGTACGCCATCGGCCGCCAGAACGGCTGGATGTCCGCAAACGACATCCGGGAGCTGGAAAACCTCGACCGCATCCCGGCAGAGGACGGCGGCGACTTGTACCTCATTAACGGCAATATGCTCCCACTGAAGAATGCGGGTGCTTTTGCAGATACACCTACCGATGACGGAAAGGAGGAAAAAACCGATGAAGAAATTCTGGAATTGGAAGAGCCGAACGGTGACGAACTTGGAGACGCAGGAACAGACACAGGAAAGAACCCTGTTCCTGAACGGGACCATCGCCGAGGAAAGCTGGTTTGACGATGATGTCACCCCGCAGCTTTTCAAGGACGAGCTCATGTCCGGCAGCGGAAATATTACCGTGTGGATCAACTCTCCCGGCGGCGACTGCGTGGCTGCAGCGCAAATCTACAATATGCTCATGGACTACAAGGGTGATGTGACCGTGAAAATCGATGGCATTGCGGCATCCGCAGCGTCCGTCATCGCTATGGCAGGCACGAAGGTGCTGGTATCTCCCGTGTCCATGCTTATGATCCACAACCCCATGACGGCGGCATTCGGCAATTCGGACGAGATGCAGAAAGCTATCAAAATGCTCGGTAGCGTCAAGGATTCCATTATCAACGCCTATGAGATCAAGACGGGGCTTTCCCGTGCCAAGCTCTCGCACCTCATGGATGCCGAAACTTGGATGGACGCAAACAAGGCTGTGGAACTCGGCTTTGCGGACGAAATCATGCAGAGAAACTCGGAATCCGAAGAGGTACCCACGCCTGCCGTTTCCATGCTGTATTCCAAGGCGAATGTGGTGAACTCTCTCATGGAGAAGATCGCCGCAAAGTGTGCCATTGAACCCAAACCCGCTGTGCCGGAGCGCACGGGACGCTCTGTAGATGAACTCAGAGCCAAGCTGAACACCATCAAAAACTACATTTAATATGGAGGTATTTCAATATGACTATCGTTGAACTGCGCGAAAAGCGCGCCAAGCTGTGGGCTACGATGGAGGGCTTCCTCGACACCCACCGCGACCGAAAAGGCGTTCTGTCTGCCGAGGACGATGCCGTTTACGCCAATATGGAGAAGGAACTGAACGATCTCACCAATGAGGTCAGACGCATGGAGCGCCGCGACGCTATTGCCGCAGAGCTTGCCAAACCCGTATCCTCTCCTATCACCGAGCAGCCCCAGAAAGCGACCGGCGAAGCCAAGACCGGCAGAGCGTCTAATGCCTACCGCGAGGATTTCGGTCTGCATCTGCGCGGCAAACGTATGCTCCACAATGTGCTCTCCGAGGGCGTGGACGCCAACGGCGGCTATCTCGTCCCCACGGAGTTTGAGAAGTCCATCGTGGACACGCTCAAGGAGGAAAATGTGATGCGCCGTCTGTGCAAGGTCATCACTACCGATAACGAGCGTAAGATCCCCGTTGCAGCGACCCATTCCACCGCTGCGTGGACTGCTGAAAATGCTGCCTACACCGAGAGCAATCCCACCTTCGCACAGAAGACCATTGATGCCTACAAGCTGACCGACCTTGTGAAGGTAAGCATTGAGCTTCTGGACGACAGTGCCTTCGATCTGGAAGAGTACATCGCCCGTGAGTTTGCCTACGCCTTCGGTGCTGCCGAGGAACAGGCATTCTGCGTCGGCACCGGTACGGGTCAGCCCACCGGCCTGTTCACCACCAACGGTGGCACGGTCGGCGTTACCGCAGCCAGTGCGACCGCCGTCACCACCGACGAGGTGATTTCCCTAATCTATGCGCTGAAAGCACCTTACCGCAAGAATGCCAAGTTCCTGATGAACGATGCTACTGTTTCCGCACTTCGTAAGCTGAAGGATTCCAACGGTCAGTATCTGTGGCAGCCCTCCCTGCAGGCGGGTCAGCCGGACAGACTGCTCGGTTACGAGATTTACACCAGCCCGTATGCTCCCACGCTGTCGGCAGGTGCGCTCTCCATTGCCTTCGGCGATTTCCAGAGCTATTGGATCGCTGACCGCACCGGCAGAACCGTTCAGCGTCTAAACGAGCTGTATTCCACCAACGGTCAGGTCGGCTTTGTTGCCACCGAGCGTGTGGACGGCAAGATCATCCTGCCGGAGGGTATCCAGCTTCTGAAGATGAAGGCGTCTTGATGAAAGGAGGCGGCGGTGATGGACGAGCTTCTTTCCAAAGTAAAAGCCAACCTTATCCTGGAACATACGGCGGATGATACCTTGCTGAAAAGCTACATCACCGCCGCTGTTTCTTACGCCGAAAGCTACCAGCACATCCCGGAGGGGTTCTATAAGGAGAATCCCATGCCAGCCACCACAGAGCAAGCCGTCATCATGCTGTCGTCCCACTTCTACGAAAGCCGGGACGGCAGCACGGGCGGCTTTTTTGCGGATAACACCGGAGCGGCACAACAGGTGTGGAACACGGTCAATCTGCTGCTCCGCTTGGATAGGCGGTGGCAGGTATGAGTTTCGGAAAGATGAACGGCTTTGCCGACATTGTAGAAACCCGCCAAGTCAAGGACAGCGAGGGCTTCACCCATTCCGAGAATGAAGTCCTCGCTTCCGTCCGTGTCTACCAGGAAGGTCGGCATGACTCTCAGCGCTGGGCGAACCTTGCCGCATTCAGCGAAGCGACCGACCTCTTCCGCTTTCGGTGTATTCCGTGGCTGACGGTCACTACCGACCATTTTCTCATCTGTGACGGAGAGCGATTTAATATCATCTCTGTTGAAAATGTAAAGGGTCGTGGGATGTACATCGAGGTTTTAGCGAAAAGGAGTGAACCCACCATTGGCAAAAGCTGAAATGAAAATGCCAGAGGATTTCCTGCTGAAGATCTCCAAGCTCGGCAGCAACTTTGACGGTGTGGCAGATACCGTCCTGCAGGCAGGCGGCGAGGTCGTGCTAAAGAGAGTCAAGAGCAATCTTTCCTCCGTTATCGGCAGAGAGACAAAGTTCAAATCCCGCGCCACGGGCGAACTGGAAGGCTCACTCGGCCTTTCTCCCTCCAAGCTGAACCGGGACGGCAACCACGACATCAAGGTCGGTTTCGCTGAGCTTCGCTCGGACGGCGGCAGCAACGCCAAGCTGGCCAACATCATCGAATACGGCAAGCACGGTCAGCCTGCAAAGCCGTTTCTGAAGCCTGCGAAAACCGCATCCCGACAGGAATGCATCGATGCCATGACCAAGGCACTGGATGAGGAGGTGGAAAAGCTGTGAGCCTGCTATCCGATTTACAAACCATTGCCGAAAGCTGCGGCGTGTCTGTGGAAACGGGTGTGTTCTCCGGCAAAGCACCGGACACCTATCTGGTGATTACGCCGCTGTCGGACAGCTTTGAGCTTCACGCCGACAATACCCCCGGCTGCGAAACGCAGGAGGCACGGCTGTCCCTCTTCACAAAGGGCAGCTACACCAAACTAAAAAATGCACTTGTCCGTGCCTTACTGGGCGCGAACTTTTATATTACCGACCGCCGGTACATCGGCTTTGAGGCCGAAACCGGCTACCATCACTACGCCATTGATGTGGCGCAAATCTACGAACTGGAGGAATGAATCATGGCAACGATCGGTCTTGACAGACTGTATTACGCAAAAATCACTGAGAACGATGCCGGTGAGGAAACATACGGTACGCCGTCTCAGCTTGCGAAAGCCATCTCCGCCGACCTTTCGGTGGAATTGGCTGAAGCTACACTCTACGCCGACGACGGTGCTTCGGAGATTGTGAAGGAATTCAAGTCCGGCACGCTCTCTCTTGGCATTGACGATATCGGCTCTGCGGCGGCATCCGACCTCACGGGTGCGACTATTGACAAGAACAAGGTGCTGATTTCCGCATCCGAGGACGGCAGCGACCCTGTGGCGGTGGGCTTCCGCGCCAAGAAGTCCAACGGCAAGTACAAGTATTACTGGCTCTACCGAGTGAAATTCGGTATTCCGGCGACGAACCTTGCCACCAAGGGCGACAGCATTACCTT